>Ga0153940_1000024_pt1 | contig 112951 bp, 116 predicted proteins | sample TSNJ024MetaG_FD_104736 | JGI IMG/M metagenome (GOLD analysis project Ga0153940, IMG submission 104736) | Attine ant fungus gardens microbial communities from New Jersey, USA - TSNJ024 MetaG | ecosystem: Host-associated > Fungi > Mycelium > Unclassified | place: USA: New Jersey, Brendan T.... | reverse complement strand
TCTACATAAAAGCGAGTATTTAGAAATCCCTGCTCCTTTGCGTATTTTTCCAAGAGCGTCTTTTGGTTTTTGATACTATTGCTATCACCTTGTACATCATCGTCACGGGACAGGCGAGGATATAAGGCTGTGATTTTGTTTGACTGGTTTTGCATATTTCCTCCTCTCTGGCAGTCAAACAAACGAATATTACACTTATATTATACCTCGTCTGACTGCCTATGTTAAGGATGTCGATGCCTCAAAGCTTCATGGTTTCAAGCTTTTATGTTCTTTATCGCTGAGGATAAGCCGCTTAATTTTGTCTGCTAAATCCTCGGCTGCTTCACCATTCTTAAAAACGGGGGCTACTTGATACAGGGTATTGCCAATCTGATACTCTGGATTGCTTTTAGTGTCGTGTTTCGTTTCCATATAACCGCTCCTCAATTTTTATGGGAAAACGGCAAAGGGCCAGCACCACGCTCAACCGCGAAAATGCTGGCCTTTGGCCTGTTCTCACCTGTGGACAAAATGTCCCGAAGTGTGAAAGTTATTCAATAAGGGCTGTTACAATAATGCTTGTCGGCCTCGTCCGTGGAAATCCAGTCAAATAGCTCTCTCATTTCACAAACTACTTCCTGAATTTTCTGCGGCTCATAGTCAAGATTTTCAAGCGCGATTATGACATAGCCCAAACAGGCTCCGTTTTTCCACTGCTCAAAAAGCAATGCCTGTAATGCCTTATCCATGCAAAAGCCCTCCATTTCATAAGAATGGGAAAACGCCGCGCCTTGTGCTTTTGGCCTGTCATTGGACAATAAAGACAGCTATTCCCGACGCGGCGTTCCCCTATATGTTAATAGAGAGGGTAAAACCCTCTCTATTAACCATGTCACTTTGAGGGCCAAATCGACCCGGCTGTTAGCAATTATTTTTCAAATATTGCCTCATATTCCGAAGCCCTCGCTCGATTGACTGCCGGACATTCTTTTCAGACACGCCCTCGGCCCGTGCTATATCGGACTTGCTCATGCCGCATAAATAATGCGCGTCTATCCTTCGGCCCTGCGCTTCGGGCAGGGAATTGAGCGCCCTGCACAAGCGGCACATTCTGAGTTTAAGCTCGTAAACCTCATGGGGTGAAAGCTCCGCATAAATGGCTCTGCTCTCAATCCCATCACCAGCGTCAAGGGAATACTGCGCCTTATTACGTTTCACGCGGCGCGGGTGTGATTTCTGATACCGCTTGTCTGCAAACAGTTCCGCCGCTACTTCATCGGAAACCTCAATAAACTCGTCATGAGTGTACCAGTAGTAAAAATCCCGTAAATTGATCGTTGCCATGATATAGCCTCCATTTCGATTTTTGTTTTTGGGAAAATGCGAAAAATCGAATGGAGCATGGCGGGGATCGGCAACCGGGACAGCCGCCGCGCACCTCTGGACAAAATGTCCGGAAGTGCCGGGGCTTGTCCCTATGTAAAAATTGTAAATATGTACGCCATCGCATCCCGTAATCCCCTTATGGGGAAACTGGCAAATGCGGTCTTTCCCCTTTTTGATAAGGGGGATTATAAAAACCTCAACAAAAGTCCGGCTCAAGAACGCCTCAAGTTTGCCTCAAGTTTTGTGGACAGCGGCAAAAAAAGAAACGGCCCGTTTTTTCATCCGGGTCGTTTCTTATAATCTATTATTTCTTATAGGGAGTCGGTAGCCCACATCCCTGACATTTTCTATGTATCCGTTTCCTGCGGCTAACGCAACCTTTTTTCGCAGGTTTAGCATATGCGTCCAGAGGATGTTATGCGCGGCATCGTCATATCCCAACCCCCATACTTCACTGTATATTTGAGGATATGTTAAAACGTAACCGCGATTGTCCATCAGATAGCACAATATGTTAAACTCCATTTTAGTGAGTTGTATTTCCATATCATTACAGAACACCTGACGGAAAGCGGGGGATGCAAAAAGTTTTTCGTATGTCATTATGATAATGGGGGGCCTGTTCGGTTGCCTGTACCGCTCATTGTATCGTTGCAATACGGCAAGGGCGAGTAATACATGATCCTCAATGTTTTCCTGAAAAACCGCGTATATGTCGGCTCCGTTCAAAAACACTTCCACATGCTCTTTCATCTTAAAATCCGACGTTATTATGAAAATGGGGGTTGGAGCCGCCTCGCGCATGATTTTCAGCATTGGTAGGTAATTTATACTGTCCGCGTTTATAGCGGTAAAGAGGAACGGTTCCCGGCTTAGTTCTTTTATGGCCTCCTGCATACTGCCCGCTCTGGTGGTATATATTCCATATTGCCGCCATACGGCCTGTTCCCGTAGGGAAACCTCCACATCCCCATCAACGGCTAACATTTGCATATTCATAAATGTTACCTCATTGTATGCCTATACCTCCAAGTAAATAGATATTAACTGCCACTTGTCCATTGCCTTTGCCACTTGTGGACAAAATGTCCACAAGTCAATCAGATAGGCATGGATAAACACCCGCCGCCGCACGGCTTTTTTCTTTACCGTAGAACGACGGGAAATTTTTATGTCTAGATATTAATTCTATGGATTTTGTAGCCTTGTTGCTTTTCAATATGAATATCTAAAGCATATCCTCTCCTGTTATGAAACAATATCCTTGCGGTTGTAATAGCAAAAAGCCACTATAACCCCAATAGCCGCATAGGCGATACCAATTGTTATTAGCATACCATCAATTGAAACTTTTGAAATGATTTGAGACGGTTCAGCATACTGGTATGGCGTAATGTATTTCAAAAATTCTGCTTCACTGCTCATATTGCAAATAATATTAAGAAAATACATCAGTGCTGCCAAACCGAGTCCAACTCCTATACCTCCACGTTTTATAAAAGCAGAGATACCGAAGCAAATAAAAGCAATCTCAATTTGCATTACAAATTGAGCAAGATGAAATAACCAAAATGAGTCCCATACCACATTTTTCATTTCACCGATTATGGCAAATGAAGCAATTGAAAATAACAAGCATAAGACATTGAATAATACAACGATAAACAACGTGGCAAACAATTTTTCTACAACAACTCGGCGGCGGCTAATGGGATGAGTGAGCAAAAATTCAGCTGTATGTCCGTTTTCTTCTTTAGACAACATGCCAATACCAATTAAAGCGGCAAAAAAGGCTCCGCCAATTGCTAAGACATTACCACACTCAAGACCATATAACCCCATGAGTGAACTAATGCTGAGATTATCCATACCAAAAGCGGCGGATAAAGCTCCCATATTATCTAACGCATTGCTTGCATCACTATTCATTCCAGGGTATGTAAGCATACAGACGAGTATCATTAATCCTACAACACCTCCCCATATCAGAAGCGTCATTCGTATTTGTTTGATTTCATGTTTGAACACAGTCATTTTTGTTCCCCTCCTTTTGTATAAAAGTGCATAAAGATTTCCTCAATGTCAGGTTCAGATACTGTCATATCAGTGATTTGCATTCCATTCAAAGCAGAAATAAGTCTTTGTATGTCACCATTGAAAAGAAAACTTACGGTATTGTTCTGTTGTGAAATATCTAATATTCCATCTATTGACGGCACTGTAGAAACTCCATGCAGATTTACTCTGCGGGCAGAGGATTTTGACAGCATTTCTACCGAATCCGATACAATAATCTTCCCATCCCGGATAATAGCGGCGTTTTTACAATAACGCTGAATTTCAGAAAGTATATGCGAAGATATGAATATAGTTGCCCCCTCTTTGTGGCGTTCCATAAGAATAGAGAAAAATTCTTTTTGTATCAATGGGTCAAGCCCACTTGTAGGTTCATCAAGAATGTATAACTTTGGCTTATGCTGTAAGGCACAAATAATGCTTACTTTTTTACGGTTTCCCAGCGATAATTCTTCTATCTTTTTATGGGTATCGACTAAAAGTCGGTCGCAGAGCTTCTTTGCTTCTGAGGTACAGTCCTGTTTATGTAAGTTAGCTGAAAAGTTGATTATTTCATCCACACGCATACCATTGTAAAACATAGCTTCTGATGGCATATATCCTACACTGGACAAAATTTCTTTTTTTTGCTTTATACAATCCTTTCCAAGCACCGTAGCTTGCCCGGAGGTTGGCGAGATTAACCCTAATAAGATACGTATTGTTGTACTTTTCCCAGCCCCATTTGGGCCAATAAATCCGTATATATCCCCCTCATTTATTACCAAGTCTAAATCAATAATTCCTCTTGATTTTCCGTAATGCTTTGTAAGGTTTTTAGTTTCAATAATTTTCATTGTAAATACTCCCCCTTGTACAAGCTTTGCTTTAGTAAATCCAGATACTTATAGATTTCTTTATTCATTTCTTCTATTGTCTTATCCTGCCCCATAATGCTTTTTGTGTATCCCTCGGAAAACCATGTAACCATATTCATTACCATGTCTGCATCAATGCCCGGATTAAACTTATCCCAATTTATTCCGTTGAGCAAAAGCTTATAGCCATCAGAAATATAGCTGATATTGGATTTGTCTATTCCGTCTATAACTTCCGAATCCTGTTCATTTAGGCTGGTATAAAAAAAGTCATACATGCTGGGGTATTGCAATATAATTTCTGTTTTTATTTCCTGCACTACAACCATCCGTTCAAAAAAATCGTCGGACAGCGGCTGCATTTTTTCAGTAACAGTATTGATAATCTTATTGCAGCCAAATTCATACAAATACAGATAAAGTTTCTGCTTACTCCCAAAATACTGGAATAGTGATGCTTTTGACACCCCTGCATATTCAGCGATATCAGCCATTGAGGCTTTTTTGTAACCATTTTTCGCAAAACAGACAAACCCAGCATTTATCACAATGGTTTGCTTTTCTTTGCTTATTTTATTGAAAATCTCCATGTGTTACCTCCTAGTACGATCTATAATAACCGATTTGGTTATTATAATAATAGCACGGATAACCGAATTGGTCAATAGCGTTTTTACGCCCATTTTCCGGCTCTGAACTTTCCGCAAGCAATTCCTTTGTGGCCACACAAAGGGAAAATTTTTTAATACGGCGTACCCGCCGTACTAAAAAATTGCTTGTTGGGGAGGCTCCCCAAACCCGCCACTTGTGGACAAAATGTCCACAAGTACGGCGCGTTGCGCCTTTTGTTGCGTCATGCCGCTATCGCGTCATTTCCTTGTTTTTCTCAGGCCCCGTCAAGCCGAGCAGATGATCGATATTCGATTTTGCCACAACGACCTCCCGCATATCCTTCTGCGCGTCGCGGTACTGCGAATAAAGGGATTTTTTATCAGCCGCCAGCCTTTGCGACTCAGCTTTCAGCGAGTCCATCCGGGGAAGCTTGCCCCCGTCCAGAACACGGGTAAAGGTTTCCTTCGCCGCCCGGTGTATCTGAATGTCGGCCTCATGCTCCGCAAGATATTTTTTACTGTACCTCGCGGCCTTGTACCCCTCAAATATGGGCCGGGTCTTTGCGTAGTCAACCATCGCGCCCTTTAATTCAGCGTTGCGGCTCATAGCCGTTTCAACCGTTTTAATCTTATCGGATAGCGTATGGAAACAGTCTGTAAGCTCATTCGCTTTTTTCTCTAACTGCCCATATTCCAGCAGGTTATTTTCCTGCAAATATTGGAGCGCCACCGCCATCATTTTCAAATTATAGATTTTGGCCCACCGCTCATATGCCGGGCCTTTCCCGGTTTTCATACGCTCCTGTATGTCGATAATCAGATTGACACGGCGCGGCGTTCCCTGCGGCGATGCTCCGGCAGACAGACTCTGTCCGGCGCGGCCCCGGCCGGCCGGGAGCGGAGCGAGGCCCTCAACGATGGCCTGTATGTCCTCCTGCCCGTAGCCTTCCCCAAGCGTGGATGAGCGCAAGCGGGTATAATTTTTCTGCCCCTCAATGCGGAAGCTCAACACACCGCCGCGCCCGTATTTATGCTCATATCCAGCCGCCGCCATAGCCTGTAAAAAGGCATCCATACTCTGCGGTTTTTCCGCAAGGCAAATATCAATCTGCGCCTTTAGCCTTTGCTGGAATGATAGCGGCTTATCGCCTAACCATTCGCCGTAATGCTTGTATTGCCCCTTGCTGTGTTGTTTTGGATTTTTGATAATGGATAAACCATGCTCCAAACATACACGGTCAGATAGCCGCCGCACGGCAAAGGCTGATCCCCAAAAATTGTGAAACTTCCGGGAGCGGTCAAAGGCTGTGGAGCAGTAATAAATATGATTGTGGATGTGGCCTCTGTCGGTATGAGTACAGACAAAAAACTGATACTTTTCTTTCGTCCAACGCATGACCGTTTCATGACCGATTTTATTCGCCTCCTCCGGCGTGACCTCACCCTCCGGGAACGCTTGCCGTATCTGGAAAAACAGATTGCCGCTTTCGGCCATGCGGCCCGTTTCAGCTTGATATTGGCTTTTGGTAAGCATAAACTCCAGATGGGCCGTTGCGGGATCGCATAGATAGGACGATACGACCTCGCATTTTTCCGGGTCTAATCCGTAATCAAAACGGTCTTTCATTGTTCCCAGAGCCGTAAACCCTTTACTTTTTTTGTATGGCCTTATATATGTCGCCGCCGTGTGCGATCCCTCCTTCCCGTATGATAAAGGCGGCTGTTTCCAGCCGCCGGACTTGTGGACAAAATGTCCCGAAGTGTCAGCTTGTGATAAAGTTCCGTAATGAGTAGTTGAGCGCGTTTACCCGGTCAATCAGCCACTCGGCTATCATGGGCAGTCCGAACGGCGAGAGCAGGAACGCGAGGAACAGGAACACGCCCCCTCCAAGCGTTTCACCCGTGATAAACAGGGCGGCGCTTAACAGAACGCCGATCCCGCAGACAACATACAGGGCCGCCGCCGCGTAGCAGAACAGGAACGACAAAAACGCTCCCAAAATCGTAAAGATAACCACGAATGGCGCGGCGATGATTTTTAATATAATTCGCATAAATATTTCCCCTTTCGGTATATTTGGCCTATCCTTATATCCATTTTAACTCCCGGAGCATACGCAAACAAGGATGTCGCGGCCACAGCGATCTTGCCCCGGAATGTATTGTCCTGAACATGGGATCATGATATAATCCAAAAAAAGGGGGTTGATTTTCTGAACGGCAATTTTAATAGACTCGCGGATCAGATGACTTCAAAAAACCATTTGGTGCGTCAATTAGACAGCGCCTTAGATTATTCATTCATACTTGACGAAGTTGAGGAGTATTGCCGCCCCGGTATCTCATACATGATTTCTCCCGAATTTATTGCAAGGTATATGCTATTGATCCATCTGTTTTATCTTAACCGCCCAATCAAAGCAAATATCACGATTGAAAAGAATATAGACGATCAGATGCAAGATAATGCGGCGTACCGATGGTTTTTGAAATCCGAATTTGGGGAGCCACTACCGGAGTATGACCGGGTTATGCAAGCCCGGCAGGATTTTGGCGGCGATAAAAAATGGGAGGCAATCCTTGACCGCCTACTTCATCAATGCGCCGATAAGGGTCTGCCATATAAGGAAAACGGCGCGTGGGATAACATGGATATGTGGGAATAGCAATCCCGGCCATCCTCACTTGTGGACAAAATGTCCCGAAGTAGGGAACGGCGGCGCGTTGCCGCCGCTCCCCATAACCTAAAGCTCCACCACCGCCGAAAGCTGTTTCAAAAGTTCGGACAGCGGCCCCCACAGTTTGGCGTAATCATTTTGCAGGGATTTAATTTCGTCCGGGTACACGCCGTAGCTGTTGGCATGAATAGCAACCTGATTTAAGTTATTTGAGCATCGCCGTTGCAGGGATACAAGCTCCCGCACGGGCGAGAGGTCAACATGCAGAACATATCCGTTGAGTGCCATTTTCCGCATATACGCGCCCGCGTTGCGGATACTCGCCTCGGTCATGCGTTCATGGATTAGGTCGCGCTCCTCCGGCGTGACTAAAACATGAAGATGGACGCTCCGCTGGCGGTTTGCGCTCACCGTTCCTCCCGTTCCCGTGACCGCTTTTTCCGGGGCGGCTCCTTCACCTTGTCCAGCGGCTTTACCTCCGGCACAGGCACGGACGGGGCCATCGGCGCGTTATTTCCCAAAATACCGTCAATCATATTTGTATTCTGCTCAGTGGATAATTCGGCGGTTTTCAAATAATTATCTTTATCATCCATGTGAAATACCCCTTTCTTGATTATAAAAAATGTTTGATTTTCTCCTTGAAACTGGGGGATGGCAATATAAAGGTATGCCATCCCTACTGAACGGTCTTTGAGAGCCGCATGATTACAGGCTTTTTTCGGGGCCAAATCAAACATTCGGCCCCGCGTTTCGCTTCGCTCGGATAAGCTCGCGGCTTTTGCGGCGGTTGGCCTCCTTTTGGCAGGCTGGCGAACAATATGCCCGTTTCCCGCCCGTGGCAAAGGGCTTGCCGCACAGGGCGCAGGATTTTGTTTCCGGTTTCGCCGTTTCTGTTAGCGCGGCCTCCAGCACGGGATCAAGGGGCAAAACGGCAGCGCGGAAATATTTGCAATATGCTCCCGTCCACCACTTATTCAGCATATAGCAAGGGCAGTCCAGCGGCAGACAACCGTAATCATGATCGTAATTCGCGCACATTTTAACCACAAGCGTCCGGATCGCCGCCCGTTCCTCGCGGGTCAGTTCGCGGGCATCCATTTTGGCGGTGTCCATTATGGATGGCACTTGTGGACATTTTGTCCACAAGTGCCATCCCCCTTCCGCGCTGTCAATTCCCGGTAGCATGTACCCACACAAGGCATACCCTGCCAATAGGAACAATCCCGGCAGGGCGATCCGTGGGGCGGCTTACGGGCCGGGGCCGGACGGGGCCGGGGTATTTCCTGCATCATTTTTTCAAATGGGCTGTCAGTAAATCTCATGCTTCACCATCCCCATCGTCCCCGGTGTATTCTTCCTCGTCCTCATACCACGGCGGGCCATCGTCACCGTCCTCCGGCTCCGTGTCCTCCCCGTAAGTATCAAGCCCGTCGGCCTCGTCATATTCGTCCCCGGTATCGGCAAGGCGTTTCGGACGGTAAATCTTAAAGTAATACCCGGCCCCGCCAGCGGCAAGCACAATCAGCACTATAATCACAATACTGCTCCCGCCGCCGCTGATGGATACGTCCTCGGCCTGCGTATCGGCATCGGCTTCATTTTCAGCCTCCGGCTCCGGCGTGGTTACGGCGGCGGTATCATCCGTATCGGGAATGGCGCTTGTGCCTGTACTTCCGCTCTGACCCGTGCCGTCCGTGTCCTCCATAAGCGCCAGCAGATCGGCCTCATCTACCATGTTTAAGAAGTAGACGTTTTCCTCCTCGTCGGCGCGGTCAATGATAATATAAAAGTAATTGCCGTTTTTAGTAATGACGGTTATAAACTGCTTATCCGCGCTTTGTTCCCCGGATAAATCGTCAACAAGGGTGAGGTTTCCGTCCGGGGTAAGCGATGCGGCTTCCGTTACCGCCGTTTCGGTTGGTTCCTCCGTGACTTCATCGCCGCCTCCGGCATAAGCCACAGTGGTAAAGGACAGGGATATAACAAGGGCGGCGCAGAGCGCCGCCAGCATACGAAACTTTTTCATTATTCAATTTCCTCCTCTGTTGTGGACTTGTGGACATTTTGTCCCGAAGTGGGAACGGGGAGCGCCCCGCCGCTTTTGACCGTCTGCAACAGCACGGCAAGCTCGTCCATAGACACGCTCATGCCGCGCACAACGTCAACGATCTCCATATTTTCAAGCTCGGTCTTTTGCTTTTCCAGTTCCCGCAGACGGGTCTGAAATTCACTGATTTTGTCCCTTGTTTTATCAATATCTTTGCTTACGCGCTCAATTTTTGCGTTCAAAAAATAACCTCCTCATATTTTTTATGGTAGTCTGCCAAAACTAAAGAAATGGCTCTGCCAGTAGCTTGTATTGATGGACGCATATGAAACTCCGGCACTCGCGCAATGTATCATCATGCCGTTTCCGACATAAATTCCCACATGGCTCATGCCGGTTGTGGAGTAAGTACCCACAAAGAAAATTAAATCTCCGGGCTGTGCCTCCGCGCTGGAAACAGGCGTACACAGGTTATATAATCCCTGCGCCGTTGTCCGGCCCACGCTTCCGACTCCCGACTGGTTGATTACCCAACACACAAAACCGCTGCAATCAAAACTGGTACTCGGTGACGAGCCGCCCCAAACGTAGGGATAGCCTAAGTATTTTTCGGCCTCAGCAATCATGGCGGCGTAACTGCCATCGCCCATAGCCGCGCCGGGGTTCGTGCTGTATGTCGGCCCCGCGTTGTAATCGTTAGTAACAACGAAGTACAGGGGATTGAGATATTGACCGTCCTTAATGACTTCAAGGTGCAAATGCGGCCCGGTGCTGTTGCCCGTGTTTCCAACTTTGGCTATAACATCCCCGGCCTGTACCGTCTGCCCGGCGCTTACAAGCAAAACCGAACAATGGGCGTACTTTGAAACAAGGCCCTCGCCATCATCCAGCACCACAACAAGGCCATAATCCCCGCTGTTCCCGGCGAATGTAACCGTCCCGTCCTGTCCGGCTAAAATCTCCGTCCCCTCCGTCATACCAATGTCAACACCCTTGTGGTAATTTTTCTCTCCGCTGATGGGGTGTACCCTGTAGCCGTAGTAGCTGGTAACGTATGGGAGCCAGTTTGTGTCCCCGAACGGGCTTGAAAGATACTGTCGGTTGCCCTTTGTCACCATGTAGACGTTATACCGTTCAAGCTGTTCGCTGTTCATGCGGGAATAGACCACGCCAGTAAAGGAACGGGCGGTCAGGTTGACATTGAGAATATAATAATTGTATGCGACTTCGTAAGTGTCGGTATGGGTATTGCCTTCCTCGTCCGTCCATGTGTCGGTTTCGGTGCGGTAACGTACCTCGATTTCCTCAACAAACGATAAGGTATACTGCTCGTTGAAGATTTCCCGCAATACGCTTTCAATATCGGAATAGGAAAAATCGTCATATACGGCGGTCAGAAAGGCCATAAGCTCATAGGGGTTATGGGAAATGTCGCCCACGCTGTACCTGTACTCGTCATAATTGGGATGTGTACTTTCCGCGTTATTGATTTCAAGCTGTAAATCCGTTTCCCATTCCGTATAGGCAAGCTCGGCCCGGTCAATGTCCGCGTCCTCGGCCAGATAGGAAGTACCGCCCACAGCGCCCATTAAACCGTTGCCGATAGTGGTAAGCGCCGCCATGCAGGATTGCAAAATGACGATAAGCAGAAACAGGATAGCAAAAATCAATACGACTTTGGGATTTCGCCGCACAAACCGCCACACGGCCCCGGCTATTTTCTCCGTTGTGACCGCCGTTTTTTTCGCCGCCTGTGCGCTCCGTTTCGCCGCCTCCCGCGCCTGTTTCTGATATTGCTTTTTAATTTTTTTCTTCTGTAAGTACCGGGAAAGTGCGTTTTTATTCAGCTCCGGGTGTTCCTGCGCCATTGTACGGAAAGTATGATCGGCGCGGGCCTTGATATTTTTCTTTTCCCACTTGCGGACGCGCCGGGCCGGGCGGGTGCGTATGCGCCGCTTGATAAGCCGCGCCCCACCACGAACAACCGACTCGCCCACAAGCTCCGTCCGATGCGCTGCTTCGATGCCGACATTCTCATGCTCTACCTCATGGATTTTTTTGTGAGCATAGCCATGTACCGACCTGCCAGCCGCCCGGCCCACGGTTTTTCCAACGCCGGGCTTTTTCGGCGGCTTCTGCGCGGCTAATTTTTCACGGGCATTATCCAGCTTTTCGCCGCTCTTATCAACACGGAATTTAGATTTATTTATACGCTTACTGTCCCGCGCCGCCTTTTTACCGCCGGGTGGGGGGCCGTCATGGGAAGCGCCGCCGTCAGCAGAGGACGCGCCGCCATCGCCGGACGGGGCCTCGTCCTCATGCCGCAACCGTTCGGAGGGCCGGGTCTGTTTGCTGTCACGCCTGAATTTATCTCCCTGCCACTTGTGGACATTTTGTCCCGAAGTGGCGGGGGCCTCCTCCTGCGGCAACGGCGGCGAAATATCGCCCGGAGCGTCCCCATCCTCAACATGCAAAGGCCGCCTTTTTTTCGGCGGCTTTGACTTGTGGACATTTTGTCCCGAAGTGACAGGGGCCTCCTCAAACCGCAAACTGCTGGACGGGCGGCCCCGGTCACTCATTCCGCGCCTCCTTTACCAAGTCCTCCGGGCGGGTCGTGAGTAAATCATATATTTCGCCCCGTGGGAACCTGTCAACGAATGGGATTGTGACGCTCCCATAGAATAAAAGGCCCTCCCCGGAATTGCTGTGCGTGATATACGATAGCTGATGTTCCGATATGCCAAGCTGTTTTGCGAGTATCTGCCTGTCGCCCTGGGCCTGTGAAAGAAGTACCATGAAATCCGTGTTTTCCAGAATATTTTCAATCTCACGGCTGGTAAACAGGTCTTTCACATTCTGCGTTAGGGCTGATGGCACACATCCCTTTTTACGGAGCATTTTCCAGATACGGACAAAATAGCTTGCGCTCAAGCTGTCCTGCAACAAAATATGAAATTCATCGAAGTAGCACCAAGTAGCGATGCCGTTTTGAAAATTGGTATTGACCGCCGTTTGCACAAACTCGTTTGTAATGTGCATGGCGATTTTTCTAAGGCCCTCGCCTAACTTTTTCAGCACAATGCACACCACGCGGTTATCCAGATTTACATTGGTCTGATTGTTGAAAAGATTTAATGAACCTGTGCAGTACAATTCCAGCGCGGTTGCAATCCGTTTCGCCTCCGGCTCCGGCTGTTCGTTCAAAATCTCATACAGGTCTTGCAATAGGGGCGTTTTCGCTGTTTCCGGGCTTACGACAAAATCACGGTAGACGGTACGCACACAGCGGTCAATCACCGTCTTTTCAATCGGCTGTAATCCCTCCCGGCCCCCGATAATCAGCTCACACAGCGATAAGATAAAATCCGCTTTCATGGACAGGGGGCTTTCCTCGTCCGCAATGCTCATTTGCATAGCCATAGGATTTATGTGGTTGGGGCTGTCCGGGGCCAGTTCCAGCACAAGGCCCCCAAGCCGTTTTATCAGCGGGGCATATTCTCCCATCGGGTCTACCACAATTATCCGGTCGTTTGTGGCAAGGAAAACATTGATTAACTCCCGTTTCGCCGCAAAAGATTTTCCTGAGCCAGTTGACCCAAGGTAAAGACCGTTTGCCGACTTTAGCTTCTTGCGGTCTGCCATAATGACGTTATGGGAAAGGGCGTTCTGCCCATAGTACAGGGATTGACCGCCCATCCTCAATTCCCTTGTCATAAAGGGGATGAAGATAGCCGTTGAGCTTGTTGTCATTCCCCGCTGTATCTCTATCCCGTTCCAGCCGAGAGGGAGAGAGGACATAAAGCCTTGCTCCTGTTGGAAATCCAGACGCTTCAACGTGCAGTTGTATTTCTGCATAATGCCCGATATTGTAAAAATATCGTTATCCAACTGCTGGCGGGTATTTGCCGTGTTCACCACAATAAAGGTCAACAGGAACATTCTTTCATTCCGGCTTTGCAGGTCGGCAAGCAGGGCCTTCGCGTCACTGGAAAACGTGACTAAATCCGGCGGCAAAATGTCAATATCATACCCGGCGCGTACAGCTTTTTTCTGCTCGTCCATCTTCATTTTGTCTATGTCGGTCAGCTTGCCCTTGACCGTCTTAATGGCCTTTGTCTGGTCAACCGCCTGTATGTGCATGGTAACGGTCATTTCCGCGTCTACCTCCAAAAGCTCCGCAAGGAGCTTGTCGGACAGTTCGGAGGCCATAATCTGCATATACGAAGCCGCGCCCCATGTCGTGCCGACACGAAAGGCGCGGCTCTGCCTAAAGTCAAAGGAAGTGGGGGCTATGAAATCCTTTGTTCCCATGCCCGTTTCTGGTATCATGTTCCAATCAAACACAAACTTCTCACGGCCTCCGGGGTGTAGCTGGCTGTGCAAAATCTCCAGCCGTTCCCGTCCATTCAAAGACCGGGACGGTACGCCTAATTTTTTATAGTTTCCCGTTATGTCAGCCTCCACACGCTCCAGCCGGGGCCGGGCGGCGGCGATCCCGTCGGCGTCAATCCCGAACGTGATATACTTAGAGCGCATAATGCCCTTGTTACTCCGGGCAATCAGGTTATCCAGCATACCAACAAATTCGCCCCGTATGTCCTCGTTCCCGTCGCGCTTCATGGGGATGTTGACACTGTACCTGTTTTCGGGCCGGGAACGATGGTTGATGAATGACATTTGAAAGGGCAAAACGCTGTCAAAATAATTCAGAAAGCCGCTGTATCCGTCAAAAATAGTGGCCTGATCATCCGACGAGGCCACAGCGTAGTTAATATCCTCATATTCAATGGTTTTCGTATAATAATTGTCGCTTACGCGGCAGACTCCATCCTTGAACATTTCCCGGTAGGGAATGGTCTGCTGCGCCGACTGCGGCCCCCGCTTTTTCCGTTTACCGCTTCTGGCGGGGACGGACGGGCGCTTTTTTGTTTTTTGTGCCAATCTGCTGTACCTCCTTTTTGGGATTGCTTAAATAGCCGTAAAAGTTTTCCGTTTTGTATGGCCTTGTTTGGGGCCACAGAAAACGGGAGCGGACGATATTTCGTAAAACCTTTTCAAAGGGTAATCCGTCACGCTCATACATGGCGAAGAAAAAGCATGGGAGCATGAGGGCAATCATTAAAAACATGGCCTCCGTGTTTCCGATAGCGGAACGGGTGAAAAGGTATGTGGGAATACCGATACCCGCCGCCGCTCCGAAGCATATTAACTGGCGTTTTGTTAAATTGAACGCCAATTTACTTTTGATTTTCGATAAATCGTTTGGTACGCTTACATATGCCATAGGGTATTAAGTCCTCCTTTCGCACTTGTGGACAAAATGTCCACAAGTGGGTTAGCGTTCGGCGCTATGGACAGGAGCGGGGCGGGAAACCTCTTTTTCCGACCCTGTCTGCCGCGTCCTCCAATAATCGGGATTGTATTTACGAATATTCTCGTTGATATTTTCCTCAAACGCCGCCTTGTCCTTGATGCGGTCTGGAACGCTCCACAGCTTTTTGTCAAGCAGTTCCCGCAGGACAACATCCTCCTGGCTGTCCTCCTCAAAACAGAAATAACCGTTTTGACGGAAACCGCATTTCCGGGCGGCGGGTGATAAAAACGCCTCGACCTCTTTTGATACCATCGTGCCGCCGTGACTGGCGGTACTCACAAGAAACACGCCGGGGCAAAGGGTATCACAATTCTGTACCTTGCCCCACGGCGATTTTTCAGGTTGCCTGAACATTCACGTCCTCCTTCCGCGCTTCAAAATCCGTTAATGTACTTTCTACCTCGTTTCCCCATACAGCCCATCCGGGCGGGGTCTGCCGGGCGAAAAGCTCCACACGGGGCAGGTCGCCCATCAGTCGCACAATTTTGTCCCGCGCCTCGTCCGGCTTTTTGCTGTGGGCCTCCACCGGGGAAATGATAAACTGGTGTATGCTGTTATCCCGGCGCTTCGGATGCCCCCGCGTTGCCAACAAACATATTTCCGCGTTGCTCCGTGTCCAAAAGCCCAAGCCGTAAAACCATGTTTTGGCCCGGCGGTTTTGTTTCAGCCAAACAAAAGAAACTGTTTTGAAGCGGAAGCCCCATGCTTCAATCACGCGCAGGGCCTCCGGGAGCATGGGGAACGTGGCCCATAAAAAAAGCGCGCTGTCCTTCGCGGCGATATTCGCCACAGGCAACGCGCATATGTCATCACAGGTCATGGTCGGGTAATGATTTTCAGCCACACCCTGTCCGCCGCTGTTACTATACCGCCACGGCGGGTCATAACCCGAGGAAAAAGTTATCCCGAGGAAATGGCGGTGACGATGTAATATCGCCAGATTGCCACTAAAACCTCGGGATAACAAAATCCTCATCATTTTAGCCCATAGAGTTTTTTAATCATCTCGTCGTCTCCTTTCCAAACTGCACTTTCCTGTGCAGCAAGATTGTCAGGGTCAGCTTTGCGAATGGCGGCGCGTTTCATTTCAGTATCCGCGTAGGCGTAAACCCGTGTTGTTTCAACATGTACATGCCCCAAATACTCGGCCAGTAATGCCAACGGGAAGCCACTACGGTATAGATGAATAGCTCTTGTATGACGAAGCTGATGTGGATGCACTCTTACCGGGATTTCGGGGCATGTTTCCTTCGCCAGTTCACCATATTTCTTCATGAAGCGGGCCACAGTGTCCGGGGACATATGATTTTGTTTACTGTGAATTGTTGTGTAGAATACAGGGCTGCCATCTTTGAGGGTAGAGCCAGGGTGAAACCGTTCAGCGTAAAAATGCAGAAAGTGAACCGTTTTCTCCATCAAAGGAACTGTACGCACCTTGCTTCCCTTGCCGTGAATCCTGAGATAAGGATGCGGCGTATCCAGCTCAAAATCTTTCCATTGCAAGTCCAGCATTTCCTGACATCGCGCCGCCGTATCATACATGAGCGTCATGAAAAAACTATCCCGTATACCAAGGATTCTCTTGCGATCCGGTTGTGCCAGCAGTGCCTTGAGCGCCTTTTCGGATAAAAACTCTACGATTTTCTCCGGTGCTTTTTGCGTGGGAACATTCGCAATTTCAGCTTGCAGAAAGATATTGGCCGCATTGTTCCCAGCAGCGTATTTCGCAAATGAACGTATTGCCATAAGCCGCTGATTTCTCGTTGAGGAACTGCATCCACGCTCATTTTGGAGCCAATCCAGAAATCCTGTGACATGCTCGGATTTCATGTGCTGGAATGATAGTTTGTGCATGGACAATCCCTGCGTTTTGGTCAGGTAATCCAGAAAAAGGCTAAGGGATATACGGTAGGAGCGAACTGTATTGTCGCTGTAACACTTTTGTTTCGGCAAATATACGGTCAAAAAGTCGCGGATACTTTTGAAAAAGGTTTCGTCGGAAAATTTCATGACTCCACCTCCGGCAGCAGATCGGCAAACCGGCCTAAATCCATCTGCGCCATCTGCGGGAAATACTCCGGCACCAAATGAATGTAGTAGGCTGTGTGCTCGAAATGGGCATGGCCCATATATGCACTCAAGTAGGGCAGGCAGTTGTCCAACTCGCGGCCCTCTTTCAGCCAGCGATACAGAGTTTTTGTAGCGAATGTATGACGAAAATCATATGGACGGGGCCTGTTCCCTGAATACTCGCCAATGCCCGCCATTTCCCAACAACGCCACAACGTATCAGATATCCAATGATGGCAAAACGCGGGAAGTTTCCGGTTAGCTGGGAAGAAGTATTCACTGTCAGGCTTCATCGCCCGCATCACCGCGTCGTATTTTTGGCAAAGCCCGGTCATGCTGTCCGATAAAACAACAACACGATCTTTGTGCCCCTTGGATTCCGGGATGAGCAACGTACCTCGTTCCAGATTGAAATTATCCCGCTTGACCAGCCGCCCTTCAATTGGGCGCAGACCGCATGTATACAGCAGACGGAACAGCACCGGCGCAACGAGATGACATGTGGGGTCGTGTTTGCTTGGCGCAAGATGGTCTGACGCTTCAAAAATGTGCTTTAATTCACTATCTGTAAAAATATGCGGCTGATACCGTGAGCAAGGATTCTTCCCGAGATCATCGGGAATCAGGTAAGCGTCAACACCTTCACGCCGCATGAATCTCGCAAGCTCACGGATAACACCGACCCGGGTGCATAGTCCCTTCTTACCCTCAGTTTCTCGCATGGTGGCCCAGTTTAAGCCCATTTCTTCTGTAATTGTAATTTCATTCGGATAGTGTTCCGCGCAAAAACGATCAAAGTTGCCGACAATCCGCCCGCTGTCAACATATGGGAAGCCAAGCGCGTGCTTCTGTTCCACAAACCGTGTAATATGCCCACTTAGGGCGCTGATAAAAACCCTGCTCACAACAACTCCTCCTTTGAACATTCAAAGCCATCAAGAGGGAGGGCGCAGAGCTTCAGGTTTTTCAAATCCGCCGAAAGATACGGCTTTGTGGAATCGGTACGGGAGTGCCCGAGAATTTCGCTGATAGTGTGCAGCGGAACATTAGCCGCAAGCATGTTGGTGCCGATGGAACGGCGGAAACTGTGAAATCCTTTGTATTCATCAGGTTTCCATGTTACGCCTGCCCGTTTTGCATATTTTCTTGTGATTGCCGTGCCATTTCCATGTCCAAGCGGTTCATAGGGCGCTCTTGTTCGCAGAAATATGGCGGATGAATTGCTGTCAGGCCGGGCATTTAGGATATATTCGACGATGGCATTTCCTACATGACTTTCCAATGGAAGGATGAGCGGACGCTTTGTTTTGTGCTGGATGATTCGGATTTCATTGTTGTTCCAGTCGATATCCTGCAATTGCAAGTGTTGAACATCAACCGCCCGCAGCCCGGTATGCCGCGCTAATAGTAATATTGCATAATCCCGTTTCCCCACATTACGGCCTCGATCAACCGCATCTAAAATTCTGTCGGCTTCTTCCATGCTAAACCCAAAACGCACCTTTTTATGAACAGCCACTGTCAATTGCAGAGAATAGATAAGGTTTTCATCGATCAATCCTTTCTCAATAAGATATCTGAAAAATGCGCGCAGGCGAGTAAGCTTATCTGAAATGCCTGCCGGGTTACAATTAGCCAAACCGGGGATATATCCAGAGATATCGCTGCGCCGGATTTCCGATATACAGGCAACACCTTTGCCCTCAAGGTAAAACAGAAAGTGTCGTATCACAGAACGCTCCCCGGTTATTGTTCGATTGGAATACCCTCTTTCAAGTTTCTCCTGCTCATATTTCTTTAAAAGCGTTTCATACGCCGGGGAAAGTCGCTCATGGCCCCATATATTCGATCTGTGGCGTGTGATATTTCCCGTGTAGTAGCATTCATCCAGCATTTCATACACTTTCCATGTGTACAGGAATGTACAATAGGCGATGTTTTGCCTCTCATATTCCTCTCTGCGAGCCAGCACATACTCCCAAGCGATTTTTCCGGAGTATGCAATTTGTCCTCGGCGTTCAAAATGACGGCGCATATTGTTCATTCCAGCGATATACCAATACCGGGTTGTTTTAACGTACCCCTGCCGATCTACAAATTCACTAACTTTTACAAGGAGGTCTGATAGCAATGTGTTTGATTCCATTTTCTGTTCCTCTTTTCGGATTTAGTCGGGATAGCCCGCCAAATCCTACTATACAGGAACAACAACCTATTTTGTTATCCCGAGGTTTTAGTGGCAATCTGGCGATATTACATCGTCATCGCCATTTCCTCGGGATAACTTTTTCCTCGGGTTATGACCCGTTATCCCGACATCGGGATAAACAATCGGCCAATATGATATTATACTCTCCGATCAGATAGCCTCCTTCCTCACTTGTAGACAAAATGTCCACAAGTCATGTATCCATATTTTCCTCCATTGTTTTCCGTATGCGATCCGCCGCCAGCGCATAAAAGCGCGGCGCGTTCTCAAAGCAGAGAAAGCGCCGCCCTGTATTGATTGCGGCAACGGCGGTTGTGCCGCTCCCGGCGCATATGTCCGCTACTACATCCCCCTCGTCCGTATAGGTTTTGATCAGGTATTCGCAAAGCTCCACCGGCTTTTGCGTGGGATGCACACCCCGGCTGACCGTGGGAAACTGGATCACATTGCCGGGAAAACGCCGCCCATCGGGTGACTCCGCGCTGGAACGGGTAAATTTGCCGTAATTTTCGCTCAGGCCCATACTGGTATGCGTCCGCAGGTACGGCTCCCTATATTCAAACTGCGGATTGTATACGGGCAGGTTTTTGTAAAACACCAAGATATTCTCGGATTTTTTCATGGGGGCGCGGCGGGCGTTGAGAAAGCCCGTCCCCCTGTCCTTGTACCATACCCACTCGTAACGGAGCATCTCCAGATTGGACGCGCCCAGTATTTTATCAAAGGGGCATTGCGCGAAGAACAGGATCGCGCCGTTTGGCTTGACCGCGTGTTTCACCGCCTCCCAAAGCTCCGGCAGGGGGAGCGGTATATCCCAATAGTTACAAGTCGTGCCGTAGGGCGGGTCGCAGAGCAGCATATCCACCGAGCCGGGCGGCAGGGAGCGCAGGCCCTCGATCCCGTCCATCAGATAGATGCCGTTATCGGTCATCCCGCGCCGCCGTTTTTGTATTGGTAGCCATAATATATGATCCTCCTTGTACTTTTTAGTTGTGGACAAAATGTCCCGAAGTCGTTAATTCGCCCCGAATATGGATTTTGAGAGGCTTCCAGTCTTGAACATGGTAAAACACAACAGGACGGTATATCCCATTACTTTCCACACCGCGCCGATAATGTCCGACGCTCCGGCTGTGGCTACACTCTGCACCAGCACCGCGTAAATTGCGATACACACCATAATCAGGAAGCCCTGAAACGCCACGGCGAACAGGGACTTGAAGTAATTCTGGCCCATATGCCCGATTTCCCGGTTTACTACCGTTGCAAAGGGGATGGGCGCTAAACTCGTCAGCAGGTATATTTCAATGAGTCTGCCGTACACGATAACGAATATTACGATATTCAGGGCAAAGGTCGTTAGCTTGATGATAAAGGATTGGAGCCATAACCCAAGCAGGGGGCCTATGTCCATACCCTGCAAGGTCGCTTCCAGATTGGTAAGCATGTCCGCCGTTACGTCCGTACTTCCCTGTATCAGCCCCGCCGAGCTTTGTATCACGCTCTGCCCCACATCAAACACCGCCATTACAATATTAAATGTATTGGACAGTATCATCACGGCTACAAAGGTTTTGAAAACCCATTTGAAGAATATCCATGTGTCCAAGTCGTGAAGATTGTTTTTTTCAATGATAAGGCTGATTAGTTCATAGCACATGACAAATGTGAGGACTATCCCGGCAATGGGTAAAACAACCGTTTCGGAGAGGTTCCTAATCATGGAGAACACCCCGGCGTTCCAAGCCGCCGGGGATGTTCCCACCTGTGTCGCAATCTCTCCGACCTGATTGTTCACATCGGTAAAAAGGCCCTCAAGGTTTCCCATGATACCGTCAATCAACAAGCCTTTCAGCCAATCCGTAATCCAGTCGGTGAGAAATCCCATAAGCCCCCCTTAAAACAGGCCGGACAGCAAAGGCACGAGGGTAGTCCCTAAAAGTATCACGCCTCCCCCGGCCATAAGCTGCTTGATGCCCTGTGATTTTGCGGCTGGGTTATCCGCGCCGTAGCCTTCCAAAAGGTTGATAACTCCCCATACCGCAAGGCCCGCGCCCAACGCCACAACAAGGGTTTGCAATGTAGTAACCGCACTTGAAAAAAATCCCATAAATATTGTTACCTCCATAAAAATTATTTTTGTTCCGGGGCCGTAGCCCCGCCAATGAAAAAAGCCGCCCATATCGGCGGCTGGCACTTGTGGACAAAATGTCCACAAGTCATGCAAAAGCGTCCGGGTCGTCCAGATCGGAATAATCCAAAATGTCCTCGTCATCTTCCGTATCCGGTATATCCACCTCGTAAACCGTGTATTCCTCGTCAGGGTTTGGCTTCATGCGGCGGTTGACAAGCTTCCCTGCGTTAAAGGCATTGCGCTTGTCAGCCTCGGATGTATGCTTATAGTTAGGGTGCTTTGTGAGATCATATTTGGGGGAGAAGAAAGGCCGCAGTCCCCGAAGCTGGAGAATACAGCGGCCCCCGTCCATAGTGGTAAGCTCGTCCATTGTCATAAGCTCTTTTCCCAAGCGTTGCAGGTTTTGCCCATGACTTTCCTGTTGGCCCCGCGTCAGGCTCTCGGTATACATGGATATTGTTTCCTTGCCCATGACCTCTGAAAGCTCCTTGATCGTGCTATGCTCCCGGCCTCCAAGAAAAATCACGCTGTCCATATTCCCCAGAATTGTTTCAGCGTGATCCTTATATAAACCTTTGAGTTGCGACTGCGCCTGTAAGAACATACACAGGGAAATCTCGCGGGAGCGTATGACCGCCACCAGCTTTTCAAGCTGCGGCACTTGCCCGGTATTCGCGCACTCATCCCATAGGATACGGACGTGATGAGGGAGCCTCCCACCGTATTTGTTGTCTGCGCGTTCACATAATTGGTTAAACATTTGGGAAAAGGCAAGGGCAACTATAAAGTTGTAGGTCGTGTCGGTGTCAGAAATGATGAAGAATGTCGCGGTTTTCCTGTCGCCCATGCGGTCAAGTTCCATTTCGTCATAACTTATAATCTCACGAAGCTGCCCAATATCGAAAGGGGCCAGCCTCGCGCCGCATGAAATTAAAATACTTTTGGCGGTTTTGCCGCTTGCAAGGCGATATTTTTTATATTGCTTTACCGCGAAGCAATGCGGCTTGCGCTTTTCCAGCCCGGCAAACATATAGTCTACGGCGTTGCGAAACTCCTCATCGTCCTCTTTCACCTCCATGCCACTAATAATGTCAACAAGCGTATTGATGTTCCTGTCCTCCTCCGGCCCCTCAAACACGATATATGCCACTAAAGCGCAGTACAAAAGTGTTTCGGCCTTCACCCAAAACTCGTCCCCCTCTTTTCCGTCCCCCTTTGTGTTTTGAATTAAGGCATTGACAAACTTCAAAATGTCGGCCTCGTTCCTGACATATGCCAGCGGGTTATAGTGCATACTTCTGGCAAAATCAATAGAATTAAATACCTTGATCTTGTACCCCTGCTTTTCCAAAAACGCGCCGACCTGCCCCAATATGCCCCCCTTCGGATCGACCACTACATAGGACGAATGGGCTTGAAGTAACTGCGGTGTCAGCCAGAAACGGGTTTTCCCGGAGCCACTTGATCCGATCACGCAACAGTTGAGGTTACGGGCGTTCGCCGGATTTTTGGGCCGGGTATTCATCGTTAAAAACTCCGTCCCGGTCAGGATTACATTGTTTGTGAATACCGGGTCTGTAAACGGCTTGATGTCTGCCGCCGTACCCCACCGGGCGCTCCCATATTCCACATCCTTTCTGAATTTCTTTGCGTTTTTTACCTTGTAGTACACAATTAAGCGTATTATGACAGCGCCGATTATACCTACAAGCCAGTCGAACGGAACGAGGCCCGGCGCTATTGTCCCAAAGGCCGGGCCTATCGTTTTTATCGTACCGATCAGTTTTGTACCAAAGTCTGCCCCCGCCGCTATGCGGTACGCTGTGCCGAGCTTCAGACAGCACCAAAAAATAAACAGATAGGGGATATTCGGCAGAATGTGCTTTCTGATTTTATCGGTCACCATGCGCCGCCTCCCTTGCCCGTTCACGCTGGCGCGGCCTTGATTTTTCCATATCCCCAAACTCTTTTAGCTGTTCGCGGATCGGGAGCCGCCTGTCCTTCGCTTTTACCATGACGCGCTTCGTATACTCGGAAAAACAGGCCGTGATCGCATCTGCCTGTCCCGATTTGAAAAGCAATAAATATTTTTTCGGCCCGGTCTTATGAAATGAATAGTCTACATTCCACTTCCGGGCCACGCGGTCAAACAGGCGGGTATCACCGTCAAGCGGCAAGCTGTTTGTGGGTACGCCGTGGCTCATCAACTTTTTTACGGTCTGTCTGCCGTGAGGTGTCTGCGCCGCCCGGTGCTTTTTTTGGATCTGCCGCGCCACAGCCATAAGAGCCTTTGCCAGCACTTTCGCGGTCAGTTTTGTTGCCGTGATAGATATTGCAACCGTCCGGCGTTCTATGTCCTCCTGCAATCAATCGCCTCCCTTCACCTGTGGACAAAATGTCCCAAAGTGATTAGCGTCCGTCATGGGTAACGGGCCGGGGCCGTTCCACAGCGGGCGCGTCTTTTTTCGCCTGTGCAATCTGCTCGTTAAACTTTTGTATGGTTTCCATGATCGGCGGCTTGCGCTCCGTCGTCTGATCCAGCCGTGACAGACTGCCGATGGCGGCGTTCACATGCCTTTGCGCCGCCATAAGGCAGGATCGCTCGGCGCGGTACGGGGCCGCAATCGCCGCCGCCAGCTTGCCGGGAGCCTTCGCCTCGGTCACGGACTCCTTGCCAACAAGCGCCCGGCCCATATTTTTCACATGACGCCCGGCCTCATGGTACTCGGCGCTCACGGCCTCGATTTTCGCCATTGCCGCCTCGTCCAACTTGATGCTTTTACTCAGGTTATCCCGCAGGGCCTCCAGTCCGGGCCGGAGCTTGAAAAAATCCGCTATGTTACGGAGCGCAGAAATACCCTTTTCTTTGAAAGCGGAAACGGCATTTTTACAGCCGTCTATAATGTTTTGCTTTAGCTCGGCCAAGTTATCCCGTAAATCCAACACTTGCCCCTGCATTATAATAACCGCTTTTTGCAGGACGGTCTTGATGGGATGGTTCTGCGCCTGTGCCTCGGCAAGTTCCCGCCGCATGGCCGCAAGCTCTTTCACGGCATTGTCAAGCTGGCGCTCCATCGCGCCCACTTGACCTATAATGTAAAGCAAATCCTTCATAGTAGACAAATTGTTGGACTCCATGATGGATAAAAGCTCTTTAACATGCTTGTTTTCCATAAGCGGCGGGGATTTACTTTTTCCCATATATCAAAACTCCCCCTTTCCCACCTGTGGACAAAATGTCCCGAAGTGCTTTAGTCAAGCGGCTTTGACCGCCCCTGCCGTTTGACGGTCAAAACACCGTCAAGCGTGGTTGCCGTGATGCCAAGTCGCTGCGCCACGGCTATGTCGTTTTTCACATCCTCGCTGACACCGCTCCCGCATACTACAAGAACGTGCGCCCGGCGGAGCAGGTCGCGCCCCATGTCGATGCCGTTTTTATGCTCCTCCGGGATCGCGTCATTGAGGAACAGCGGCAGGTAAAGCAAGGGGCAGACCGGGGAAAACCCCGCCTCGTACACCGCCCGGCAGTACCGCGCCGCCTGTGATCTGTCGTTATACTCGTCACCGCTCCATGCGGCGGTGATGTAGCAAAGTGGTCTTTTCATAATCGTTACCTCCGTATTTTTGACATAAAAAAAGAGCGTGGCGGCTGTTTTTATCAGCCAACACGCTCCCGTCGTTTAATATATTTAGATTTCTATTACCCGCAAGTCCCGTTCCAAGTTTCGGGCGTAATCCATTGTGAAGAAAGTGCCGCCCCCCGCCCGGCCATCGTACACGGCGATGACACGGCTGGACTTTTGCACCATATAGCGGTTCCGCTGAAAAAAGCAATCACGCTGGTATTTCGCGCATATAATCTTAAATCCGTCACATTTTGCAAATAGTTCCCGACCATCCTTGTTAAATCGCTTGATCCGTCCCGCGTATGATATGGCGGCTTCCAGAAAAATATCCGGGTACTCTTCCCGCCGCTCGTTCACGCACCGGGCGAAAAGCATGTCCACCCCCTCCGCGAAGCCTGTCAGAAATTCTCTGTAACCGTCCTCCAGCGCCGCCCTAATCTCCCGTTCCAGTTCCCGTTTCACATAATCTAACTTGTCGGCGGGTATTTCCCGGTGTCCCGTCACACAGCATGTTTCTTCCATATAATCGCCTCCACATAATACATATTCGCTCTCAACGGAGCGTCCCAAGCGTTATTGCTAATATTAGCAATAACGCTTTATGCCTATTATAAGCAATAATTTGAATATGTAAAGGATGTGATTATTATGATTTCTTATGCTCCGCTTTGGAAAACGATAGAGGAAAAAGGTGCAACTTCATATACTCTTATTAACAAAGGCGAGATTGCGAGTGCCACATATAAACGGTTGAAAGATGGCGAGTCCGTTTCGACAAACACGCTGGACGCGCTGTGCAAAATCCTTAATTGTACGCTGTCCGACATTGCCGAATACATCCCGGACGGGCAGGGCGTGGAGTAGTGCCTGTGTCAACTTATTCCCCCCGCCCCTTTTCAATCTTGAAAAGGGGAGCGGCTCAAAGGAATAATATCCCCGCCGCCATGCCGCAGATAGCATAGCCGGGGCAGACTGTCAAGAGCAAGCCGCCTAACGGCGGTGGCGCATACGCGCCACTCTTGACAGCCCGCTCCCGTCTATGCAACAGGAAAAGCGGCGACGGGGAATAATTCCAAAGAGCCAAACTGCGGGAGGGGCGCGTTCGCGCTTGTGGACAAAATGTCCCGAAGTGCAAGGGCCTTTATTTTTCCATCTCGGTCTTTTTTTCAGGCTTAGAAAGCTCTTTTTCCTTACCCGACCAATCGTCCAACAGCTTGATGATCTGTTCCTTCATCTGCTGCGGGGTCTTGTCCTTGCCAAAATATTTACCTAATTCTTCACCGGATATAATCACCTTGTCCACCTCCTTTTTTTGTTCGCACAGAATACCGTCAATTACGTCGCCGTTGAGCATACCCTCCTGATCAAGCTTTCTCAGACGCTGCGCCTGTGACAGCGATGGGCTGGATTGTTCGCTCCCAAGGGAAACGGCAATCAGATTTTGATTTTTGCGCTTAATGAAAGAAATTTCCACGGCAGGGGTAAAGGACAGATTTTTCTCGTCCACCGCTTTCACAAGATCGGGGACAAGCTCGGTCAGCCGGATATACCGCTGTACCTGTTTGCTGTTCATATCGTTGCGTTCCCCGACAATCTGGATAGAACGCTTCCCAACGTCCTCCTTTTGGACATTTTGTCCCGAAGTGTCACGCGCCCCCTGATGCTTGATGGCCTCGACCTGCATTTTCAGGGATTGCGCTTTTTCGCTCGGCAGTATCTCCGAACGCTGGCGCAGGTTATCATCCGTCATGGCGAGGATGGCCTCGTCATCGGTCATGTTACGGACGATACAGGGCATATTGGCATAACCGGCAAGCTCGCTGGCCTTTTGCCGCCTATGCCCGGCGATTATTTCATAACCGCCGCCCTCAATGGGGCGCACAAGGGCAGGCTGGTTTACGCCGCCGTTTTTGACGCTCTCCACAAGCGACCGCATCTCGGCATCGTCCCGCACACCAAAGGGATGCCCCTTGAAGCCGTGGAGCTCGGAAAGATTAAGATATACAACCTGTTCCGTTTCACCGTTGCGGGTTGCGTCACGGGGAACGGGTGGCTGTTCCGGCTCCGTAGCCGGGGCCTCCTCTTTCGCCGGGGCCTTTTCAGGCCGAGCTGTTTTTTCCTTTTTGGGCGCTTTTTCTGATTTTGCCGCCTTATCGGATTTTTCAGCCTTTGGGGGTCTGTCCTTCCGCGCCGCCTGTTTATCCGGGGCTTTTTCCTCCGGGGCCGGGGGCGTAACCGTTTTGCCCGTCCCCTCGGTTTTTTCCGGGGCAGGGGCTTCGCCGCCAGTCTGCAAGGGCTGGTCAGGCGCGGTTTTTTCCTCCGCCTGTGTTTTAGCCGTATCAATGTTGATTACATTATCCGGCTTGCTTGGCTCATTGTTCGCCATGTGCATTTTACCTCCTTCTGATGTGATGACATGAAAAAAGAGCCTGATTGAAAAATCAGACCCGCAATGATGACGCATCCCTCCCTAAATATTTAGTTATCTATATTCACGCACAAACGCCGCCCCTTTTGTCCCAAATGGGCGGCGTTCAATGCCAGTAGAAAGCATTATTAAATGTAATATTCGTTTGCCTGATGCCAAAAAACCTTTATTCATGCGTGTTTCCGGGTTTGTCGTTATGGACACTCGTACCATAAGCCCCAAAACTGTACCACGTGCTTTTCTCGGCAACCGGCTCTCTCCAATCATTGAGTTCCTTGAAGGTTTACCAATAGAAAATACGCTGCGCAGACAAAATACAATAACCACTGCCAGAACTACATACCTGCGGTCCCACGGACAAAAGAGAATTCCTAATGTTGCCCCGGCACCTAATACAATACTCATTGTCATAACCTTCGAAGTTGAGCCGAGTTTTGCTGCGATGATACCGGCAAGCGGCGCAAGAATCAGTGCCGTCCCATTATTGGCATATGAAGCGACAAATTGGATCATACTTTGCGAAGCCTCAAACTGGCTTGCCAGAAGGGGCTGTACATACGTATTCAAATCGTACGGAAGCAAGGTGAAACATGCCAGCAAAATCACAAAATACATGTTAGGATTTTTAAGCAGCTGAGGAACCATCTTCCAGCTAAACTTATCATCCTCGTTTTTTTCTCCGCCTTCCAGTTTCATAACTCTTTCTACCCAGCCAAAATGAAACAGCATCGAAACAATCATCATTACACAGAAGAAAATAACAATAATTCGAAGTCCAGCATAGTCACCGCCGGTGCTCATAAGCCGCGAAGCAATCGGCGCAATAACAAGCGCTTCAGCTGCTGCCAATGCATAAAACCAGCCATACAGCTTTGGCATCTGTTCTCTGCTGCCAATGGATGCCACGTATTTCAGCATCGTCGGAACAAATGTCCCAAGCCCGAATACTGACACCAGAACAGCCATCACCTGCATAACTAAATAAGATGGTTTCATCAATATGACAGCACCGCAAACCGTTAAACCTATATAAGAAATCGCCAAATTAATCTTTGGTGAAAATGCATCTGCCAGGAAACCTCCACACAGATAACAAATCGCACCTGCACCGGACATCAATGCCACCAGATTGGATATCTGCATATTCTCATATCCAAATGTACTTTGAATCAACGCATAATAACTGCTAAAGAAATATCCCATTACCATAACACCGGACCAGCCCAGTGATTCAACAATCATGATTGCCCATTGACGGCCTGTAATTTTATTTTTTTCCATTCTTATCCTCTCCTCTTCTCCTTTAAAGTCATAACAACTATGTTCTAAAATACTGAAAATACAGTCTGCTCCTGCACATCCGTACCCAGAACAATTAACGCTTTTTCAACAAGTTCATATCTCTGCTCAGCCTGTCTTACTGGTGTTTCTTTTGGGTCACTCCATGGATATGGAATACCATATGCTTTAAGAATTTTATTGGTACCCACACTTTCCGAAACCGGCACCATGTTGGCTACATGAACAATCGGGAAACCGCTTTTTTCAATTTCTTTCACTATCGTTGCCCCGCAACGTGTACAGCTCCCTCATGCTGAATTGAGGATTACCGCCTGAATATTATCCTCTTTTAGATATTCCACAATCTCTTGTGCCATACGTTTTGAATTGCTTTCGTTGGTATGATTTCCGGTTGTACTGTAGAAAAACGGATGTAGATATCCTATCTTTTCTTCCTTCAGCATCTTGCTAAAAACATCCAGCGGCACATGGGTCATTGGATCAGCATTTGCATATGTATGATCATAACCGCCATGTATCGACTCCCATTCCCCTTCTTTTAACACTCCTTCCTCTGGAAATGCGTATCTTCCGAATCTGGTTGCCGAACCGGTTTGAATTTTGTCCGGGTTGCCTATCGGTACAATTCCGCTTGTTGTAACAAAGGCAAATCTTGTATGAGCAGGGTCGGTCACAGGAGGAGCCACAGCTACCTTATCCGGCATCTTAATTGGCATTTCCGTAACAAACGGTTTCCCCGCCAACTTTCTCATCAACATATCAAATGCCCGATTGTCGGCAGTCTCTCCAGTTGTAACCTGAAGGCGTTTACCGCGGGGAAAGTATCCTTCTTCCTGCGCCCACAAAATTTTTTCCCCGCCAAGAATTTTATCTGCAAACCGCGAAAGTTTTGGCATATCCTTTTGCATTGCCGAGGCTGCGTCTTCCCCCCTGAGGATATATACTTCCTTCCTGAACAGCTCTACGCCAGGATTTTCTTCATACATACTGGTTACCGCAGTTTTTTGATACCGTTCCTGTATATGTTTGCAGATGCGCCCGCAATTTGTTCCATATCTGCCAGCAAAAAAAGCCGGCCCCGCAATCAACATATCAAATTCTATTCCTTCCAGAAGACTATCAATCTGTGCCAGGGCCTCTTCTGTATGTTCATTCATAAAATCATCGCCGCAGATCAAGGTATGCTCAACTTCTCCATTTTTAATCTGAGTATCTATTGCTGCCGCAACTCCTACTTTTTCTTTTTTCAGCATTGGCTTTGTAGAAGCGAATTCTTCTCCGCCAATCTGTCCAAAAAACTGATTCAGATAAACGATTATTTTTTTCATGTCTTCCTCCTCCTTAAAAATCTTTACAAGTTTTATCCGACCATCCGGACATTCCGTCATTATTTAAATAACTGTGTGCATCCATGATAACCGAGCCGTCCTCCCTGAGAGAGGGACCGAATTGTGTACTATCCTCCCATGTCCCGGGATATGGATCTCTTACTATTGATTCCAAATCTCCAATTACTTTTTCCATTTTCGGCAACTCAAGCACTTCCGCCGCATTCCCTGTTGACACGATCGCATCCGCACGTGCATCCAACATTACTTTTGAAGGTTGGGTTGTCCCATCCCGACCAGTACTTTCAGAACATATTCCAACCGTCTTGATTTTCTTTTCTTCCAGTGCAACAATACATTTAAAAAAATCAATATCAGGATTACCATCCGAGGTCTGCACATAGATTGCGCCGTCAGCATCAAGCAGTTCCGCAATATCCGCAACACGGATTGCCGCCCTGTCTTTTCGCTCAATTGTAGGCCCTATGGAAGTAAGAATAACCCCGGCAAAATCAATTGCCTTACCATGTTCCCCGAGCAGCTTCTTTACCATCGGATGATTTTGATAGTCGTAGGTGGAATTATGCTGGCCTGCCGGTATCAGACTACCGCTGCACAGCGCTCCATCAAGCATTTCGGTGGGATGGATTAACGTCGGTACAAACTGAACACAATCATTTCCATAAAACAAATCATCAAATCCAAGAATATCATAAAAAGTTGAAAGAAGCTGAACCATGACCACTCTCGGAAGCTTTTTGTCAGAGATATCTACAGTGTCATAAGTGATCCACTCTTCCGGACTCTGACCAAGCACCGCCTTTCCTATATACTCTGCCAGTAAATGAGCACCCAATCGATAATGTAAATTGGCATGCTGTCCCTGATCAATCATACAATCCGTATTTTCTGCCGTAAAACAAAGATTCAAAATATTCCCATACGGAGAAAGGGGTTGTCCCGGACCACTCATATCAACGACGCCTTCCATCCAGCCCCCATATTTACCTACCGCCATGACAGACATATTTTCTATTGCATATAATTCCCCTTCGCCGCAAGACGCCATGTCTCCCGTATATCCTGGGAAAGCTGCACGGCCGTCTGCTCTGGCTCTCGGTGCCACAGCTGCCTTAATTGGAAGAATTCTTACATTCTCCCCTGGTCTTGCCACATCTAATTCTACATTTTTCAGATTTCCCTCCGGATTTAAAGCAGCTATTGCCTCTTCCGCATTCACCGTCAAAACGCCGTCTGCAAATTGGGTAACGTCGCCAAAGTTAATATCCTTAACATAAAAATTCCCCACGTCTAAGCGCATTAAACTTATCCTCCTTTTTCCTTTCAATCTGTTCGAACATTGATTATTTTAATATCATTATAGAAAAATACTATAAAAAATACATTGTATCCAATCAACAGTAATACGTATTTTGATTGTACAATTATTACATTCTTTATCTACCACCCTAAGCAAAAGAGACCCCTGAAGAGGTCTCTTTTGCTTAGAGAAATTCCAAATTATAAAAATTTACAGAATTCATCACGAATCGCGGACATTTCTTCAACGATCTCATCAACATCCAGAACCATTTCCATCATGCTGACCTGTTCATCATAAACCGCTTCGTCAAATTCTTCCTTCATTTCCGGTTCACATACGTGATATGTCGCGAGTCCAAGCTGGACCCCTGTCAACGGACCTGCGAAAGTCGGATCTCCTGCTGTTACGGTTTCGGCAGCAAGTCCTGCTGCTTCTCCCTCCGCTGCTCCGAGAATTACTACTAAATTCTCAGCACCGTGTTCATCAGCGAATTCCTTCACTCTCTTCTGATTCTCCAGATCCATTGCGCCTGCGCTTGTTCAGACGAAACACTCTGTTGAAGAAAAAACCACTTTTGCACCGGCGCTCTGTACACATTCAGCAATAGCCGGTCCCGGAATTCCATCGCGGTCACCAATAATGATCGCCTTTTTTCCTTCTAAAATAGCCATAATTATTACGCTCCTTCCCTTTTCTAAAATTTCCTTTGTTTCTTTATTGAACAGTATAGGTAAACGCCGCAAAAAATGCATCGTGCCAAACGAACATAAATATGTATAGCAGTTGTATAATTATTACAATCTCTTCGCTTTGACAACCAGAATTCCTCATGTTATACTTTTTACTATGCTGAAACTAATAGATAAGCAAGGACTCATCACGACATTTTCTGTGATTTCGTTATATGAGGTGCAACTATGGCATTGCAAGCATTATATTTAATTCAAACAGCATGTCAAGGAGATTATCGATATTCCGGTTCTCTTGAGGCATACATCTATGAGATCCGCCTGTGGGATCCTTTTGTCTCTGTTTCCGGAGATAACGGTATCCTCTATCTTGCCGATTCTCTTGAGGATTCAAGAGCTGACAACTCCTCTGTAAATATCCTTTATTTACCTAAAACCTCACTGCTAAAATGCAACCAGGAGATGAATCGTCTGATCGCTCAAGACTATCGTCGAAACGTTGCTTTCATTGATTTGTGCAATGGCCTTTCGGTTAATTTGTCTATTTCCAGGCTTGTATCCATTGCACATAGCATTATGCAAAACCCAGTTTGGTTAACAGATTGCAATTTTCAAATTATTGCGCATTCCGTTCCCGGAAGACAAAAGGTGTTATTCCCTCAGATACTCCAACAAAGAGCAAAACAACTGGATGGATATCCTACCATAATAAATAAGAACGAGAATTTTCCCACACGCCATATTCTTGCTCCTATAAATATAGACAATTTGACTACTGGCTATATTTTGGTTTTTGAAGAAGAAAATGATTTTAAAGAAAGAGAAGACCTTGAATTTGCATCACAAACAGGGACACTGATGGGGAAATACCTCAATTCTAATTCTTTGATTTTCCATTCATCTCCTATTGAACAGTTTATTTTGAACATTTTGCAAAAAAATTCAGATAGTGAAACAATTCAACAGCAGATGCTGAATCTGCAATTTGAAGAACATGAAAAATATTATCTTTTAGTTATTGATCAAGGACCAACGCACAGCTCCATCTATATAAAAAATGAACTCCGCAAGATACTGAAACTGGATGTGTACGAGTTTAATCATTATTATATTGTTCTACTGGGATGTTTTTCAACCGATATACTTTCGGAACAGGATTTTCCAGAGCTTGTAGATTTCCTAAAAAAGCATTCCATGTATTCAGGTCTCAGTAATGCTTTCTTTCAACTATCAGCTTTACCTCAGACTTATGAACAGGGCAAAAATGCAATTCGGTTGCGGAAACGATTTTCTGACAATACTTATTTTGCCCGTTACGAAGATTTAATACTAATTCATTTATTGGATATTGCTAACGAAAATGGTATTTCTGTACTTTCATTCTGCCACCCCAGTACAATTTTAATATGGGAATATGACCGGGAACATGGATCAGAATATTTAAAAACTTTGTCTGCCTATGTTTTTAATTACTGCAATTTACAGCAGACCGCAGATACATTATTTATTCACAGGAATACAGTATATCACCGAATAAATATGATCAAAGATTTATTTAACATTGATTTTGATAATTCAAGATTATTTATGAAACTTCGTATTTCAGCTACAGTGTTTAATTATTTGAATATCGTGAGTGGAATTAATACGCTGGGACCAATAAAATGATTTTATCAGCATAACCGCAGCATTGACATCAATTCTTTGTTACAAACCGATTTTGGTGACTTTCCTATAAAGTTAAATATTTTATATCACCCCTAGCCATAAATCCATGATTTTCTCCAAACACCAAAAGTAGTCTTTTCGGTCAATATCTTCGGTCACAACAATTGGATAACCGGCGATAATTTCTTCCCCGATCCGGTAGGTAACACTGCCCACTTGAGTACCTGACTTGACCGGTGCCTCCAACTCATCTATATACTCAGTACTAACGGTGATTTCTTCTTCCTTACCGAGCAGCAATGTCTGTTCCTGTTCATCTGCCGAAGCACTTACCGTCAATTTGACAGCCGCCTCTTCAAATGGGTTTTCCGACACTGGAATCCCCTCATTTACCAACAACGAAGGAAGTTCTGCTTCCTGCCACACCCTGGCCGACTCATAATTATTGAGACCATATTCCATTATCTTTCTGCTATCTGACCATTTATAACTTTTATTGTTAGGCCATCCGCATGCCAACAGAGCAACGATCATGGTTTTTCCATCTTTCCTCAGGGCACCAACATAACAATAACCGGCTTTTGCCGTAAAACCGGTCTTTCCCGAGAACGCACCATCCATCATATTTAAAAAAGCATTATGGTTGGTACAGGAAAATGACCGTGAGCCGGTAGTATCCGCAAACTGATGTGCTTCCTTTCCCGTAATTCCGATAAACTCGAACTTCTTAGATGAATCCATAACACAGTACTTCATGAGTCTGGCCAAATCAGCTGCCGTGGTCGAATGGCTGCCGTTTTCATCTTCACTGTCCAGCCCGTTCGGTGTTATAAAATATGTATCATTCAGACCCAGCTCTTTGGCTTTGGCATTCATCAGACCGGCAAATGCCGGAACACTGCCGCTGATATGTTCAGCAATAGCCACCGCACTGTCATTATGCGATTCCAGCATCAGGGAGTATAACAGATCCTTAAGATAAAATTGTTCTCCGCTGCGCATTCCCAAATGTACCTTAGGCTGCTTAGCCGCCTCATCCGATACAGTCACCACACTTGACAGATCGCCGTTCTCCAGCGCCAGGATACAGGTCATTATCTTGGTCGTACTGGCCATCGGCTTTTGTTCTGCCGCATTTTTTCCATATAATACTCTTCCGCTCTCCGCATCTAAAAGTACCGCCGATTCAGCATATAACCCGGTCAGTTCGGCCGGCGTATCTTCGTCAGCCGCTCCGGCATGCAGACATAGGATGAAAATAGTAATCCCGCACAGAATACATACAATAAACCGCTGACTAAACCTTCCAAATAATTTACCGATCTTCACATAAACCTCGCAAGATTCCTAGTTATTATTATTTATGTAGATCAGCATGGCCATATGTCTAAACATCTAATTTAATCTGTACTTCGCTCTCCGCTTCGGCCTGGAAGTCGGCAATCTGGGCCGGATTCAGGTTGGGCAGGTCATCCAGCGACTTGACGCTGAAACGCCGTAAGAACTCCTCAGAGGTCCCAAAGAGCAGCGGGCGGCCCGGAGCATCCATTCGCCCGAGTTCACATACCAGCCCATACTCGATCAGTTTATTTACCGCATGATCAGATTTCACACCGCGGATCTTCTCAATCTCCAGTTTGGTGATCGGCTGTTTATATGCAATTATTGATAATGTTTCCAATACAACATCCGTCAGGACCAGATTGCGCGGCTGTCTGGCGATCCGGATCAAGTACTCATAATATTCCGTTTTGGTACACATCTGAAACGCTTTCTCCAACTCAATGATACGCACCCCTCGACCATTCTCCTCATAGCGGTCCATCATACCGTGGATGATCTTCACAACCGTCTTTTCATCCTGTTCAATCACTTCTGCGATTTTTTCCACTTCCACCGATTCGCCCACCGCGAATAAAATAGCCTCTATAATTCCTTCTGCCTCTTTTAGTTCCACAATTATCTCCTCGCTCACTAATTGATCTGAGATTCAATCAGTATATCATCAAACGTCGACTCCTGATGCACCTGTATATTACCACTCTTCATCAATTCCAGAACCACCAGGAATGTTACGATCACATGCACCTTACTGCTCTGTGACTCCAGCAGATCACGGAAACTGAAACGCTTATATTCTCCTATATACTGCCGGACATACGTCATCTTCTCATTCATCGTCACTTCTTCTTTTTCAATCTTGCCAAAACGACTTCTGACCGGATCGATTTTATCTTCCTGTTTCTTCAGAACATCGCGGAAGACCGCATTTAACTTTGATAATGTCAGATCACCCAGCAGCTTGTCCAGATCAACCGGCTCTACATAATTCATTACCTCTACAGGCATGCTCGCCGGCTTATACAATACCTGAACACCGGCTCCCTGACGTTCCTTTAGTTCATAGGACATATACTTATATACTTTATACTGGAGCAGCTGCTCTACCAATTCCTGACGCGGATCTTCCTCTTCGCCTTCTTCGCTAACTTCAGCCGGAAGCAGCATGCGGCATTTAATGTCCAGCAGTGTCGCTGCCATCAGCAGAAATTCACTCATGACATTCATATCTCTTTCTTCCATGGCGCGTATATAATCCATATACTGATTCGTGATTTCCACAATCGGGATATCATAAATATCTATTTTATTTTTATCAATTAAATGCAGGAGCAGATCCAGTGGACCTTCAAACACCTGCAGCTTTACAGGTATCCCCATACTGCCCCTCCCTCATCCTAATTTTTTAAATTATGCTTAACTAATATATTATACTAAAAAACACCCTATTCGACAAGCTCTATGCCGGATTATTTCAACCGGAACCACTTCGGTGCATACCGGTATACAAGCATCAGCGCCGCACATATATAAGCAACAGAAAATACAATCGACAATATAGAAAATAAAAACAACGGCGCCTTTAACTGAATAAACATATAACACACAAAATAGGTTAACCAGTTGGCAATGGAATAGGCTTTACTCTTGGCTTCAATGTTCACATTATAGGGCTGGAGTAAATAGTATAAAGTCAAATGATGTACTGAGAAGAACACCGACAGCGACAGGATCGACAGAATAATCAATACATACGCCGACGGATGCTCCGATCCACCGGTAATAAATACCACGAAAGCAAAACCACAGCCAATGATTACCGCCGGAATCAGATTCAGCTTGACCAGTGTTCTCAGACGAATTTTAAATAAACCTAAAATTGTTTGTTTCTGCCGGTAAAAACGATAGGCCAGCATACTATGATCACAGTTCATAAACATTGCCTGAGTCATTGTATTGCTGCGGTTCAAGAGGTACATTACAAAAACCATATATGGCAGCATCATCATCCCCTTCTGACCGATTGCCTCTAAGGCCCCCCGATTCCAAAGACAAATGCCTGATATCACCACAATGATCAAGAGACAGATCACCGATTGATATTTGACCGGGCGGGTCAACAGTTTCCTATGGCGTTCAACAAATATGGCATTGAAATACTCATATCCACGCTTGTCGCCCGTATATGCTTCACTGTCATCGATATTATTAAGAAGGGCTTTTTGCTGCGTTATCCTGGTCGTCGCCTGAGCACTAAACATAATAACATTCGGATCCAACATCTCCTTATAAAGCCTTCCGTATGCCCGGCACTGCCAAAGATAAACCACCGGATAGACAGCCAGCACACCCGCCAACAGCATAGCTATTATATAACATATCACCGGGACAGCAATGTTCATAAGCACCGGAATATATCCAGCCAGCAGACCGATTCCCACCACCGGCAGCAATATCTTCCAATTGTTCTCAGAGATAATCCGACCGGTCCTTTCATAATATTTCACCAGACAGAATGCCCCCAACACCTTGACTGCAGCAATAAACAGCGGTATGATCAACAGCACCGGCAGTGGAACCGCCAGAAGCAAACCAAATATCAAAATTGCCGGCAAAAAACTAAGGCTGTTCTGAATCAGAAACCACAGATAGTTTGACCGCACAAAGCGACGCCCATCCATACGCATCAGAATCAGCATATAATACTTCTCTTTTGTAGGATTGAATAAATAGGTATTACCGGCAGCTCCTGCCAGGCTCAGCCAAAAGATAATGTTCAGGAAAGCCCCCGGGTCCTGCCGGTTTAATAAAAACAATGGCAGATAGATCATGACCCCTGTATAAAATGCTTTACCCAACAGTGCTTTGATAATCCGGTACAGATTAATATAGATCCGGATCACCATTTTAAGACCGCTGTCACCATATATCTTCGCCGGAAACAGGTACTTGATTAGCGGCAGCTGGCGCAGCCAGTATATCACAGTGTTGATTCCATAGGTCTGGGATAATTTTATTGACGTCCACAGGGTTCTGATCATTGCTCCTCCCCCCGCAGTAAATCAATGATATAATTATTCTCTTTCTTTTCCACTTTCTTAAGTATACCCTGGTTCAGAATTACGATTTCATCGCACAGATCAAGAGCCAGTTCCATAATATGGGTGGAAAAGATCAGGATATGCTCACTCTTAATCGTCCGCAGAAGCTGTTTCATCTCATCGGCTACCACCACGTCGAATGAGGTCAGCGGCTCATCCAGCAGAAGAATGGCCGGATTTGCGATGAAATATATTAGTATCTGCATTTTACTCTTCATCCCGTGTGAATAGTCCTTCAGAAGCCGGTCACGGTCCTCCGGTTCGATCCGCATCATATCAAAATATTCATCCACACTCTTTTGCTCTTTGAGCTTATCCTCGTTAATATTAATGAAAAACTTCAGGAACTCGCGTCCGGTCAGAAATTCCGGCACTACCGGTGCAGACAGTACATAACCTATATCCTCCGCGGTCACATCACGGTTTACCCCGTTCTCCTCAATGCCAAATGACCCGCCATCCATTTTGAGATCTTCGTTGATGCAGTTAAACAGGGTCGTTTTACCGGCACCATTACGTCCAAGCAATCCGTAGATTTTCCCTTGTTCAAAGGAAAAGCTCACATCTTTCAGGACTTCTTTATCGTCAAAACTTTTCTGGATATTCTTTAGTATCAGTTTCATTATACTCTCCTTTTAATTGAATTACGACCAGTTCCGGAACATTAAAAATCCGCAGCGGTATGGAATGACTCCCCAGTCCTCTACTCGTGATAATATCCATATCCTCTTCCTCAATATGGCCGCCTGAATATTTCGGAAACAGCCGCATCTGCGGCGAAATAATCCCACCCAGACAGGGAATCCTGACCGCCCCGCCATGCAGATGTCCTGACAGGATCATATCGGCTCCCCATCCCTTATAGGTTTCCATATACATAGGATTGTGGGCCAGCAGGATATGATAGCGTCTGCTCTTCTTTTTACCGATACACTGCTCCATATCCGCCGGCGAAAAGGGTTCTGTATTAAAACCCTTGGTATAGCATTTATAAAAAATCTCCAAAGCGGTTATCTGTAAAGCCTGCCCTTTAATCAAAATGGTCTCGGTCTGATTAGCAAGGAAATGGATTCCCAGGCCCTTCAGTTTTTTCATATACCGTTCATACATATCACCATATGCTTCCAGATCTTCTTTCATCCGCTGTTCATGATTGCCGTTTGCATAAAATATCGGGTAACGACCGGCCAGTGCCATTACCAGCTCTACCGCCTCATCAAAACGCTCGACACTGCTGCGGCCGACCAGCATATCACCGCCGATCAGAATAAGGTCCGGGTTCTGCACCTCAATAGCCTTCAATAATTTGTCATTATGGACGCCATATGAACGATTATGCAGATCAGATATAAACGCGATCCGAATCCCATTGATAATTTTAGGAGAACGGATATGATACCTGGTCACCTGGAAGACCCTGTTCTCTCTGATCGATTCACAACTGATCCCTAATGCTATTACCGCCAAAATAATTATTATTGCTATCCATATCATTATCTTCCCTACTCCTTCGCCTTTTGCAGCTCCTGATAAAAATCATAAATCGTATCAAATGCATAGGTTGGCTGATAATCGGTAGTTTTCAGATCCTCCGCTTTTGCCTCACCGGTATAGACCAGCGCCGTATCAACCCCCGCATTGATTCCACAGGCGATATCGGTATACAACCGGTCACCTACTATGATCACCGCTTCCTTGCCGGCCTTAGCTTCTTGCCGGCAAAGCTCGACGATCCCGGCATTTGGTTTGCCGATAAATAACGGTTCCCGGTTGGTAGTTACCCGCAGCATCTCACAGATAGCACCGCAGTCGGGAATAAATCCAAACCAGGAAGGGCAGCGGTAATCGGGATTAGAGGCAATAAAGTCAACATTTTCCCGAAACAGCAGTTCACATGCTGCAGCCGCCTTCTCATAGGTCAGACTGGCATCGAAACCAACCATAACACAGTCCACATCCTCTTCTACCTGTTCAACGATATGCAGGCCGCACTCCTTCAGCTCAGTTACAAAAGACGGCGTCCCAACCACAAATATCTTTTTTCCATCATAATTCTTCTTTAAATACAGTGAAGAAGCGTAAGAAGCTGTCATAAATTGCCCTGCTTCCGTTTCAATTTCCCAATCTGCAAATTTAGCAACATAGTCCCATCGGCTCTTAGTCGAGTTATTCGTTACAAAAAAGGCCTGTCCGCCGATGTCCCGAATATAGTATAATAATTCTTTTGTACCTCTGTATAAACTCTTATCAACTGCAAGTGTCCCATCTATATCAAATAGAAAAACCGTTTTCTTCTTCAGCATATTTACCCCTCTTTTTACCCTCCCTTGACAAAGGAAGGCATCATCTTATGATATTATATAATTTTTTGTCTTTTTTTACAACATCAATGCCGAAAGCGCATCTATGAAGGCACTCTGAAAAGTAATTTCCTCAATATCCTGTGCCGCTAAGATCGGAATTGTTCCAATCTGCTCACCGCCCAGGAGGTATTGAATTTCGCCCACCTGATCACCCTTTTTGACCGGTGCCCTGACCGCTTTACTTAAACTGACCGTCCTCTCTACTGCCGACAGATCGGCACCACTGATATCCACATACTTAAAACCGCTCTGGGCTTCTACCGGCAGACTGTTCTCCTGACCACGCGTCACTTCGATCGGTTCTAAACCGGTTATTTGTTCTTCCGAAAATATCTGGCATTTGCCGAATCCGTAATTTAAAAGGTTAATAGCATCTTTAAGACGTGCTTTGGAATCTTCAGCCGCCATAATAACCGCAATCAATTCTACGTCATCTTTTTTAGCCGTTGCCGACAGGCAGAACTTAGCCTTACTGGTCGAGCCAGTCTTCAGACCGGTGGCATATGCATACTGCTTGATCAGCTTATTCGTATTGGATAGACCAAACTGCGTGGCTCCTTTCTTGGTCACATGGGTAATATCTTCCATCCAAATCTGCGTATAGTTGAAAATCTCCGGATATTTTATGATCAGCTCCCTGGACATTAAAGCAATGTCGTATGCCGTTGTCACATGTCCGTCAGCATCCAGACCATTGCAGTTCTTAAAGGTCGTATTTTCCATCCCCAGACCTTGTGCCCGTTCATTCATCTGATTTACAAATTCATCTTCGGTACCGCTTATGTATTCCGCCATTGCGACGCATGCATCATTGGCTGATGCTACCGCGATACATTTGAGCATAGTATCGACCGTCTGGATTTCGCCCGGCTCTAAAAACACCTGGGAACCGCCCATCGATGCCGCATATTCCGATGTTGTCACTTTATCTTTAAGGTTAATCTTCTCCGCTTCAATGGCATCATAAATCAACAGCATGGTCATAACTTTTGTGACGCTGGCCGGCGGCATTGCCTCATGGGCATTTTTATCATAGATGACCTGCCCGGTCCCGGCTTCCATCAGGAGCGCTGACGGCGCGCTGACATCGGTTGAGTCGGTGCTGGATGTCTCAATGTTCTCTGCCTCTTGCTCCTGGGTACTCTCTAACTCCTCTTCCTGCTTCTGTTCCGCCTCGGTCTCTTCGGTTATTTCTCCGGTTTCCGCTATCGGAGCTGCGTAGGCCGTTTGAACGCATAGCATTATACTTAGCAGCGCTGCTAAAAATTTTTTCATGAAACAACTCCTGTTATTCACTATTGCTACTATTGTAATAAAAAAGAGAGAGAAATATTCCATGTAGACACGCTACATTTTACATTTCTCTCTTGCTTTTCATTTTATCTGCCCCTATTTTACAAAAATCGGTCGGTCAGACGCTCTTTCCATCCGTTCCACATTCTGTTAATATCTTCTTGCTTTTCCTTATGTAACGAAGACAGAAAATCGACCAGAAAAATGATCATCAGCACACTTCCGCCAATTCTTCCGATTCTTACCGGTACGGCCTTGACAAGATCAACCACAAAATTCTGCAGAAACACAAATAATGCAATTGTGTAGAACCCCCAGGCAATACTGCTTTCCAGACATAGTATCCCCTTATAATTAAAAGGTTTGTTATGGTAATCCCACCATATCTCACCAAATATCTTCTGCATGATCATTGCGGTAACAAATTCAATCAAAGTAGCAAACATTGAACCGCAGATAAATAACAATATTTTATTATCACAATATGCCCGCAGAGCAAAATACACCGTCAGTGCACCCACCCCATAAATTGGACAGAACGGCCCGCGCGCAAATCCTCTATTCGTAATTTTCCTGTTGCAGACCGACATATAAATAGACTCTACAATCCAGCCTAACATACTATATGTCAAAAACCACAGGATAATGTTATATATTTCCTCGCCTAATATGACTTTATTCCACATCTCGCTCTCCTGATAGTTTGTACTCTTCTTAGCTACCATCCATTGACAAGGGAGGGTATTTTCCTCTGATACCGCGAAGTCATCCACTATACATCATAAAAATAAGGTGTTTAATAATAAACACCTTATTTATCTGCACATATTAATTAAATTTACGTTTTCTAGCTGCTTCCGATTTCTTTTTGCGTTTTACGCTTGGCTTTTCGTAATGTTCTCTTTTACGAATCTCCTGCTGAATACCAGCTTTGGCGCAGTTTCTTTTAAATCTGCGTAAAGCGCTATCTAACGTTTCGTTGTCTTTTACAATTACATTTGACATAGACTCACACCTAACCTCCCTCCAGTCCTATATTGTGCACCATACGACTGTTCGGGTATTTTCTTGCACTATTTAAGATTATATCACATTTTTGATTTACGTCAATGTTTTTCTGTTACTTTTACTGAATTTTTATTCCGACCAGGAAAGCTGCTCTGCCAATGCTTCTTTCGCAGCGACTAAGGCCTTCCCGATTCCGGCTGGGTCTTTGCCGCCGGCCTGAGCCATATTCGGCCGGCCGCCGCCTTTACCGCCGACCTCGCCGGCGATGACTTTGATCAGGTTGCCGGCATGCACACCCTGCTTGATCACACCATCAGTAACGGTCACCATAAGATTAACTTTACCATCAGCCGACGACGCGATTACGATCACACCATCACCCAGTTTATCTTTCAACTGATCACCCAATTCCCGCAGACCATTCATGTCTATTCCATCGACCCTGATGGCCAGCAATTTCACACCGGCAACATCAGCCACCTGTTCCATCACATCACCGACCGCCTCCTGAGCATGTTTACTCTTAAGGCTTTCCACCTCGCTGTGAAGGGCTTTGTTTTCCGCTATCATTGCTGCAATCTTCTCGGTCAACTGCTCCGGCGTGGTCTTAATCGCCTGAGCGGCTTCCAAAAAAGCAGCTTCCAAATGTTTATAATACTCCATCAATCCCTTTGAGGTCAGCGCTTCTATTCGACGGACACCAGCCGCTACACCGGTCTCAGAGACAATCTTAAAGGCGGTGATGACACCAGTGTTGGAAACGTGAGTTCCACCGCACAATTCCCTGGAGAAATCGCCCATACTTACCACCCGCACGATATCACCGTACTTTTCACCGAACAGTGCTGCCGCACCGGTCTTCCGTGCTTCATCAATAGACATATTCGCAGCTGCCACCGGCAAGCCTTTCACGATACTGTCATTGACAATATCCTCAACCTGCTTGATCTCATCCGGAGTCAGCGCAGAGAAATGGGTAAAGTCAAACCGCAGCCTTGCATCATTCACCGATGAGCCAGCCTGTTCCACATGGGTTCCCAGAACCGTCCGCAGCGCCTTTTGCAGTAAATGGGTGGCGCTGTGGTTGCGCGCAGAAAGTGCTCTTTTCTCAGCATTTACTTCCAGCGTGGCCACATCTTTGACTTTTATCATTCCGCTCACCATATGCCCTACATGACCGATTTTGCCGCCCAGGAGCTTAATCGTATCCTCAACAGCGAATTCTCCGTCTGCGGTCCGGATATAGCCGGTATCAGCCTCCTGTCCACCGCTGGTGGCATAGAAGGGGGTCTTTTCAACAAAGACAGTTCCTGCTTCACCGTCAGAGAGTGCATCCACTACCTCAGTCTCAGTGGTCAGCACCGTAACCGCCGATTCACAGGTGAGATTGTCATAACCGACGAACTCACTGGTTATACCGGGATCAATGGACTCATATACGGTTACGTCAGCACCCATGTAATTAGTAATCTCCCGGGCTGCTCTCGCGGTTGATCGCTGTACTTCCATCGCTGCCTGAAATCCTTCTTCATCGATACCGATTCCTTTTTCCGCCAGGATCTCCTTGGTCAGATCGAGCGGAAATCCGTATGTGTCATAAAGCTTGAAAGCATTGTCACCGGAAAGAATTTTCTCATTTTTCTGTTTCATGTCCGCTTCCATATCCACCAGAATAGATAATCCCTGATCGATCGTCTTGCCAAACTGCTCTTCTTCTTTCGCGATGACTTTAAAGATGAATTCCTGCTTTTCGGCCAATTCCGGATAACCACCTTCCCCGCTGCTGATGACCGTCTTTGACAGTTCTACCAGAAATTCACCGGCGATTCCCAACAATCTTCCATGACGGCACGCTCTCCGCAGTAAACGGCGAAGCACATAACCACGGCCCTCATTCGACGGCATAATACCATCGGAGATCATAAAGCTCACCGAACGGACATGATCGGTAATCAGGCGGACCGACACATCGGTATCATAATCTTTGCCATATGTTGCACCGGCAATCTTACATACATGCTCGCGAAGCTCTTTGATCGTATCAACATCAAACATTGATTCCACATCCTGAACGACACAGGCCAGACGTTCCAGACCCATACCGGTATCGATATTTTTAGTGTCCAGTTCAGTATAATTATTATTTCCGTCATTATCAAACTGGGTGAAGACGTTATTCCAGATTTCCATATAACGGTCGCATTCACATCCCACCGTACATCCCGGCTTCCCGCACCCGTAACTCTCGCCGCGGTCATAGTATACTTCCGAACATGGCCCGCACGGTCCCGCTCCGTGTTCCCAGAAATTATCTTCTTTACCGAACCGGAAAATCCTCTCCGGGGCAATACCGATATCTTTATTCCAGATCTCCCAGGCTTCATCATCGTCCAGATATACCGACGGATACAGCCTGTCCACTTCAAGACCAATCACTTCGGTAAGAAACTCCCAGGTCCACGCCAACGACTCTTTCTTGAAATAATCACCAAAAGAAAAATTTCCCAGCATCTCAAAAAATGTCCCGTGCCGGTCAGTCTTTCCGACATTTTCTATGTCACCTGTCCGAATACATTTCTGACAGGTAACCACCCTTTTATTCGGCGGTATCTCCTGTCCGGTAAAATATGGCTTTAACGGAGCCATTCCAGAATTAATAAGCAACAGACTTTTGTCGTTATGAGGAACCAGTGAAAAGCTCTTCATCGCCAAATGACCTTTGCTTTCAAAATATTCGAGGAACATCTTCCTCAGCTCATTTGCACCGTATTTCTTCATAATTTCCTCCTTGACTTTCATTAATTTTTAATTATAAAGAGACTCCCTGCGTTTGTCAACGCCGGGAAACCCGGTTTTATTTATCATGAAGCAGCTTCTGGGCGTAATAGACCGACTGCATTGCATCTTTGCCATAAAAGTCCGCTCCGATCATATCTGCATATTCCCGGTTCAATACCGCACCGCCGACCATCACCTTGCAATCCGGCTTACTGTCCCGCAGCAATTTTATTGTTGTCTCCATGCTCCCTACCGTTGTCGTCATCAAAGCGCTTAATCCCACCAGCCTGACATCCTGATCGACAGCTGTCTGCACGATCATCTCCGGATCGACATCCTTACCCAGATCCAACACTTCAAAACCATAATTTTCAAGCAGGACTTTGACAATATTTTTGCCAATATCATGGATATCTCCTTTCACTGTTGCCAGAATAACCTTTTCTTTTGCCTGCTCCGTTTGGCCATGCTCGCTCATATTCTCTTGCAACACCTCAAAAGCTGCTTTTGCCGCTTCGGCACTCATCAGCAGCTGCGGCAGGAAAACCGTACCGGCTTCAAATCCCTTACCCACCACATCCAATGCCGGAATCAAGTGGGTGTTGATGATATAAAGAGGCTGATGCTCTTTTAGCAGCTCACCCGAAATACGGTACGCTTCCTCTTTGAGCCCCTTTTCAATCGCCGTATAAAGGGTCATATTCTGCTCCTGCGCTGGCGGTGCCTCAGCTTTTGCGCCCTGCCCATACTGCCGGATGTATTGTTCAAAATTCACATCTTTCTCCATCAATGCGCAATAAGCATAATAAGATGCCATCATTTCCACCGATAATGGGTTGATGATGCCGGCGCTCAGACCATTCTGCAGCGCCATCGTATAAAATGCAGAATTGAGAACCGGCCGGTCCGGGAGCCCGAAGGAAATATTGGAGACGCCCAGCACGGTCTGGATTCCCAGCCCTTCTCTGACCAGTTCTAATGCCTTTAAAGTTACTTTTGCACTCTCTGCCGCCGAACTTACCGTCATGGTTAGTACATCGGCTACAACATCTTTTCTGGCAATTCCGTATCCGGCCGCTTCATTTACAATCCTGGCGGCAATCGCATACCGGCCCTCTGCAGTCTCCGGAATACCATTCTCATCCAGAGTCAGGGCAACCACCACCCCGCCGTATTTCCGGATCAGCGGTAATACGGCATCCATTGACTTTTGTTTTCCGTTTACCGAATTAACCATCGGTTTTCCATTATATATCCGCATGGCTGCTTCCATGGCACCGATATCGGCCGTATCAATCTGCAGCGGCAGACTGGTAATGCTCTGAAGCTGGCAGACCGCTTCCCGCAGCACCGCCGCCTCATCGATATCCGGCAGCCCGGTATTCACATCCAGAATATGCGCTCCGGCATCCTGCTGCTTAATGCCCTCTTTTAGTACATAATCATAATTTTGTTCTTTTAATGCTGCTTTCAGCTTACTCTTTCCGGTCGGATTGATCCGTTCGCCGATAATAACCGGTATACTTCCGATCTCTACCGCTTTGCCATAAGCGGAGACCACCGTCCGCTGTCGGTCGGCCGGTCTTAGCAGCGGCAGCTCCCGGCAGGCTTTGATCATCATTTTGATGTGATCCGGCGTTGTTCCGCAGCATCCGCCGGCAAGAGCCGCTCCCGCTTTCACGAGCTCTGCCATTGCACCGGCAAATTCCGCCGGATCGACATCATATACTGTTTGCCCGTTTCGCTGCTGCGGCAGTCCTGCATTCGGATTAACGATGACCGGCAGATCGGTATATCTCCGGATTTCTATCAGCAACGGCTGCATCTGTGCCGGTCCAAGTCCGCAGTTTATGCCCAGAGCATCAACCCGCAGCCCTTCCAGCAATGCCACCGCTGATGCCACATCACCGCCGGTCAAAAGATTGCCCTTCTCATCAAACATCATCGTAACTGTTACCGGCAGGTCGCTGTTCTCCTTAGCCGCCAGCACCGCTGCCTTAACTTCATAAGTATCACTCATAGTCTCAATATGAATCAGATCTGCTCCTGCTTCAGTACCATACCTGACCACTTCTTTAAACACTTCATAAGCCGCCTCAAAATCCAGGCTGCCAAGCGGTTTCAGCAGTTGTCCCGTAGGACCGATATCCAGCCCGATGAAACTTTTCCGGCCCTGGGCAGCACCCTTTTCGGCCCCTTCTTTGACATGCGCGACCGCCTGATATACAACCTCCCGCAGACTGTATTCCTGATTCTCATATTTGATTCTGTTAGCGCCAAAAGTATTGGTCAGGACAATATTGCTGCCGGCAGCAAAATAACGCCGGTGAATTTCTATAACCTGTTCCGGATGGCTGATATTCCAGTTCTCAGGGTACTCTCCAGCCTGTAGTCCCTGCTCCTGGAGCAATGTTCCCATTGCACCATCAAAAAATAACAACTCTTTACCCAATAATTCTTTAAGCATATTCAAACCCCTCTTTCCTCCCGTTGAACGAAGTTTCACTTTATTCCGATAAATGCCGTCACCGATTTGGTCGGCGTCAGCATAAAACTGTCCGTCAGAGTTACGCCGATCTTTTTCGGTGCCGCCAAAATGTTCAATATTTCTTTTTGATATTCCAGTGCCAGATCACCATATCCCGGGCTGAAACGCGGTCGCAGTATCCGCCCGTCCGGCTCTGCCTGCTCCCGGATCTCTAATTCAATCTTGTCACATAGTTCTTCCATCCTTGTTGCCGCACATGCCTGCATCACTGCTGCCTTGGCAACATTGCTGACCATCGTCCGCCGGATCAGCTGATCGGTCGTGGTCCCAAGGGTTGCCGCAAAGACCGCCGCTTGCCGGCAGTCCTTCATATTCTTTACCAGATTTCTGCTTCTGATTGAAAAAGATTCCAGCCAAAGCAGCTCCTCATCCCTTATTTTTAAATTAAAAATACGATAGATGAATCGTTCTCTTACAACTGATTCCAGTTCCCTGAAGGATTCTGAAATCAAACGATAAGTCTGTTCATCTACCGCATGCTTGCCATAACCTAAATAACGCAGTGTTTCCCGCAATCTTAAATCCATTGATCTCCTTTACTGTTTCACGATTTCTGATAGATTTTCCATAATCGCTGAAGCTATCTCCGGTTTATTCATAGAATAAATATGTATATTCCTGACATCATTTGCAATTAAGTCGATGATCTGATCGGTCGCATAAGCCACTCCCGCCTGTGCCATCGCCTTAGGAGCACTGCCGAAGCAATCAACGATCGCCCGGAACCGTTCCGGCAGTACCGTTCCGGATAGCTGGCAGATCCGCCGCATCTGCTTTCCATTCGTAACCGGCATGATTCCTGCCAGAACCGGAGCTTCAATCCCTTGTTCACGGATTCTGTACATAAAATTATAAAGAATACTATTATCAAAAAACATTTGTGTGGTTAAGAAGTCCACGCCGGCCTCTACTTTTTGTTTTAAATACTTAATATCATCTGCTTTACGCTCACTTTCTACATGCCCTTCCGGATAGCAGGCTGCGCCAATACAGAAGTCTCCCTCTTGTCTGATCGCCTGTATCAGATCGGCAGCATACCGATACTGCTCTCCGGCCGGGAACATGGTGTCGCCGGGAATATCTCCACGCAGCGCCAGAATATTCTCAATTCCCTTTTCCTTTAAAGTTCCTATAACTTGTTTCACTTCTGCCTTTGTTGATGATGCACAGGTCAAATGGGCCAGGCTGTCTACGCCCAGTTCATTCCTTATGTACGATGCAATACCAGCTGTATTCTTACTGGTTCCACCTGATGCGCCGTATGTCACACTGATGAATGCCGGTGACAGAGCAGCCATCTTCTCTGCCGCTTTCCGGACACTTTCATAGCCTTCATCGGTTTTCGGCGGAAAAATTTCAAATGAGATATTGATCTTCTTCTCACTTAACCTATTGATAATTTTCATGCTTGTCTCTCCTTATAGCCGTCCTTTATATACTTTCGTATAATTCCTCATATTGTTTCGCAGAATTCTTCCATGAAAAATCCTTCTGCATACCGCGTTCAACAATCTTATTCCAATCCCGTTTGCGGTTGTAATAAACCTGTTCTGCATAACGTATCGTGCCAAGCATTTCATGGGCATTATAATTGCTGAAACTAAATCCCGTCCCGCTCTTCTCATATTCATTGAAAGGATCTACGGTATCCTTAAGCCCCCCTGTCTCCCTTACAATTGGCACCGTTCCGTACCTGAGGCTCATCAACTGACTCAAACCACACGGTTCAAACAGCGACGGCATCAGGAACGCATCGCAGGATGCATATATTTTATGTGACATCGGTTCCGAATAATAGATGTGCGCTGATACCTTATCCTGATATTTCCAGTCAAAATGACGGAACATATTCTCGAATTTATCCTCTCCGGTTCCCAGTACCACAATTTGAATATTATCCTGGCACAGTTCATCCATGATATATGCAATCAGATCAAATCCTTTCTGTGAAGTGAGGCGGGATACGATTCCGATCATCATCTTGTGCGGATCCTGCTCCAATCCCAGTTCCTTCTGCAAGGCGATTTTATTCTTCTTCTTTTTTTTACGGAAGCTCTCCACCGTATAATGGTGTTCAATATACGGATCGGTTTCCGGATCATATTGGCTGTAATCAATGCCGTTGACTATTCCGGTCAGAGAGTCAGCCCGGGCATTCATCAACCCATCTAAGCCTTCACCGAAAAACGGCAACTTTATCTCTTCTGCATACGAGTTACTCACTGTTGTAATCCGGTCTGCATATACCAGTCCGCCTTTCAGATAGTTTGCGTCCTGATATGCCTCCAGCTTATCCGGCACAAAATAATACGGCGGCAGTCCGGTAATATCTTGTATTGTCTTCGGATCCCATATCCCCTGGAACTTCAGATTGTGAATAGTAATTACCGTTTTGATGCCACGGTAAAAATCCGACCCGTATCTGAAGTTATCCAGGTATACAGGCACCAGCCCGGTCTGCCAGTCATGGCAGTGAATGATATCCGGCCTGAAGTCTATCACAGGCAGTATACTGAGTGAAGCCCTGGAAAAGAATGCAAACTTCTCCATATCCCAGCGGCTATTGTCAGTATACGGTGTATCCCCTGTGAAATAATACTCATTATCTATAAAATAGTACGTAATCTCCTCATAAGCTAACTCAAATACCCCTACGTATTGTTCTCTCCAATTCATGTCCATATAAAAATGGGCTTTGTAAATCAAATTTTCTTTCCACTGTTCTTTCATACAACTGTATTTCGGTAAAATTACTCTAACGTCGTATTTTTTCTTATCAAAATTCTTTGGCAGCGAACCTGCTACATCTGCCAAACCTCCGGTCTTAATAAAAGGCACTGCTTCTGATGCGATAAATGCTATCTTTTTCATATTATCAACCTCCTAATCATCTGAGATACTATATTATATCTCATTTTGGTCCGGTTGAAAAGATTTATCTGTTTTTACATTCAAGCCGAATCGTATCAGCTATCAATGCAATAAACTCTGAATTTGTAGGTTTACCCTTGCCATTACTGACCGTGTATCCAAATAATTCATCCAATGTATCTAACTTACCTCTGCTCCACGCCACTTCAATTGCGTGTCTGATTGCCCTTTCTACTCTGCTGGCTGTCGTCTGATGTCTTTTTGCCACTGTCGGATATAATATTTTTGTAATCGCGTTCAATACGTCCATATCCTCCACTGCCATTATGATCGCGTCTCTTAAGTAGTGATAACCTTTAATATGTGCAGGAATACCAATTTCATGAATCATATTGGTAACCCTGTTTTCCAGATTGTCCTCCGTGACAGACATACTGACTACTTTACTGTCCAGCGCTTTCTTCTCCTTCTGTCCTAAACTGCTGATGCCTTTGATCCTGTTCAGCACAGTTTCATTGTTAAAGGGCTTCATAATGTAATAATTTGCACCTCTCTTGAAAGCGTCATCCGTAACCTTATCCTGACCTATTGCCGATATTACAATAAAGTCAGGGTGTTTCTTCATCTGTTTATCTCCATTTACCATTTCCATCACACTCAATCCGTCGATTTTCGGCATAATCAGATCCAAAAGTACAACATCTGGCTGTTTCGTCTTAATGATCTGGTACATATCTTCGCCATTATTTGCCTTTCCTACCAATGTTAAATCGCGGTCGTTTGCAATGAGTTCTCCAAGCAGATCTAACATCCGTTCATTGTCGTCTGCAATGGCAACATTTAGCCGGCCCATATCCTCATCCTCCTTTTTTGGCCTCTGCATGGAAATCTTAACCGTCACATGAAAATATTATATAATCCTAAATTAGCAGAATCAAGGAAATACTGTCGTAATATTTCGACATTTATCGACCTGGCACAGATTTTATCTTACTTTAGCTGTTCCAGCATATTTTCTATAAAAATTCCGTAGCCTTTTGTAGAATCCTGAACAAACACATGAGTCACCGCTCCGACCAGTTTGCCGTTCTGAATAATCGGGCTTCCGCTCATCCCCTGGACAATGCCGCCGGTCAATTCCAGAAGCTCTGCATCGGTCACTTCAATCTCAATGCCTTTATTAGCATCTTTTGATTTCACATCGACCTGGGTAATGATAATCTCATATTCCTTCACTTTATCGTCAATACTGCAGCGGATGACCGCCGGACCTTTCTCGATTTCTTCTTTGTCTGCCGCCGCCACCGGTGTCTGATCGGCAAATAAACTGTCAATCTTATCAACCGTTCCAAATATCCCCACATCAGTATTCTGGGTAATGGTTCCTAATATGTTATAATTATTATATACGATAATTCCTTCCATCCCGCCGGGATTGCCGTTTTCGCCTCTCTGGATGTCACGGATGCTGGTCTCATACAAGGTTCCTTCCGACAATTCGATCAGCTTATTGGTATTGGTATCGTGAATTCCATGTCCCAGCGCACCATATTCGCTGTTACCGGTCAGAAAGGTAACCGTGCCAAGTCCCTGAGCATTATCCCTCACCCATATCCCCAGTTTGTATTCATTTTCTTCACACTGCACAGGTTTTATCTTTATATCGATATATTCCTCATCCCGGCGCAGGTGAAGTACAACCTGATCGGCATTGAGACCTTTTACCGCCGCAATCAGTTCCTTCTTATTGGCAACCGCATCATCATTGATCCCGACAATATAGTCACCGGCTTTGACCAGAAGGTTTGCCGGCTCATAATTAAGTCCGTCCACCGCTGTAATAGCCTCAGTTCCCAGGATCATTACACCGTCGGTTTCCAAATAAATGCCCACCGGCATACCGCCCGGGATCAGCAGATCCTCCTGCATCGCTTTGGTGCTGACTTCGGTCTGGTCAATTACATTCTGATAATCTGTAAAGCAATATACACCGCCGACACTTAAAGCCGCGGTTAACATAATGATCAAACAACGTCTATACCAATATCTACTCATAATCACGTCTCCATATATCAAAATAGACACCAATCAAGTGTCTATTTTAGTATGTGATAGTTTGAGTATTTCACACTGGTATTTATTTACTGTTTGCCGCCAATCGCTTCATCTCTTCGGCATTTTTCATAACCGTTTCGGTAATTTCCGCACCGCCGAGAATCCTTGCCAGTTCCTGGACTGAATCTGTATCATTTAGTAAATGTATGTCAGTTCTTGTTATATTATCGCGGACGATTTTTTCAATTAAATAGTGAGCATCTGCCATCGCCGCAATCTGAGCCAGATGGGTAATACAGATGACCTGATGACCGCGGGCCAGCACTGACATTTTCTCCGATACTTTTTGAGCGGTACGGCCGCTGATCCCAGTATCGACCTCATCAAAAATAAGCGTTTCGGTGTCATCCTTATCGGCAAGCACGGTTTTTATCGCCAGCATGATCCTTGACAGTTCACCGCCGGACGCAACATCACCGAGTGGTTTTAACACTTCACCCGGATTCAGCGAAACCATAAATTCCACTACATCCCGGCCGCCCGGTGTAAAGTCCGGAAGTTCCCGGACATCAACCTGAAACTGCACATCGGCAAAATTCAGATCCAACAATCCCTGAGTGATCACATCGGCCAGCTGGCCGGCCTTTTCCCGCCGTACCTGGGTTAATTCATCTGCCAGCACTTTTAAATATTTACCGGCATCTTCATATTCTTTCCTTAAGTTTTCCAGATGCAGCTCATAATTATTCAGTTCATTCAGACGCTGTTCCTGTTTTTCGTAATATGCCTGAATTGCTTCCAGTGAATTACCATATTTTGATTTTAAATGATTGATCTGATTTAAACGGTTTTCTGTCTCGTAAAATTCTTCCGCAGAAAAATCCATCAATTTGGCATATTCTGATAATTCACGGTTAAAATCATTTAATAATCCATCGATTTCGATCAACTGTCCGCATAATTCATCCGCCTTTTCATCAAAACCGCCGCATTCCTGCAGAGCTCTGATAGCACGGCTTAACAGACCGCTGGCATTATCTCCCGGTGCATCACTGGTGCAGCTGTACGCTTCAGCGATACTTTCCGATATCTTTTTGCCATTGACCATCCTGCGGTACAATTCTTCCAGTTCTTCGTCTTCACCAGAATTTAACTGAGCATCCCGGATCTCATCAGTTTCATATTGGATCAGAGCAGCTTCCCGGCGGCGTTCTTCTTCACCCATATGGTCCGCTTCCAACCGCCTCTGACAGCTCCTATATTCCTCATAAGCAGGTTTTAATTTGTCTTTGATACTTTCGGCCTCTTCTTTGGCAAAGGCGTCTAAAATCAGCAAATGATTCTTTTTATAAAGCAGTGACTGATGTTCATGCTGTCCATGGATATCAATCAATATCTCTGCTGCTGCTTTCAGTTTTCCAACTGCCACTGTTTCTCCATTGACCCTGCTGGTACTGCGCCCTTCCATAAACTTCCGGCTCAGAATCACCATCCCTTCCTCAGGAAATATCTCTAATTCCTTAAGCCGCTCGATCTGCCCCGGATGAGACACAAAAAAGGACAACTCCACAAATCCAAAGTCCGCTCCTCCCCGCAGGACCTCTGCATTATAACGGCCGCCGAGAGCCAGATTGACCGAGCCGATGATAATCGACTTACCGGCACCGGTCTCCCCGGTCAGTATATTCAGTCCGTCTTTAAATTCAATATCTACTTCATCAATCAAAGCTAAATTCTTCACATGTAAATTCTGCAGCATGATTTATCTCCTAATGAATCACAGGCCTATACTATAATTTTATGAATCTTATCCATTAATTGGATTGTTTCTTCGGTACTCCTGATCGCACACATCACCGTATCGTCCCCGGCGATGCTTCCAACGATCTCATACCAGTTCATGGCGTCAATTGCAGCGGCTACCGCCATCGCCATGCCGGAAACCGTTTTGATAACCAGAATATTCTGTGCCATATCCATTGATGCGTACCCATCCCGCAGAACGCGGATATACTTTTCACTCATATCCTCCTGACCAGGCTGATGAAAAAGAGCATACTTCTGCCGGCCGCCTTCCCCGGCCACCTTGGTCAGCTTTAATTCTCTGATGTCCCGGGATACAGTCGCCTGCGTCACTTTAAAACCCTGTTCATTTAAACGGTCCGCCAATTCTTCCTGAGTGTCAATATCATACTTATTGATCAATTCCACAATCTTGGCATGTCTATTGCTTTTCATAACTCTAGTTTCCTTTCATTTTCTCACGCAGTGTTTCCAGGAAACTGGTTTTCTTGAGTTTCACCAGCCTGGTTTTCTCCCGTGCCCGTTTGACCACGATCCGGTCTCCGGTCATAATTGCCGTCAGCTCCGCACCATCAAATGAAATTACCGCTTCCTCTGCTATGTCATCCCGGCGCCGGCCCAGCTCAATCACCACTTCATCGTCAGCCGAAAAGATAATGCTGCGGTTATTCAAAGCATGGGAGCAGATCGGCGTCACCAGAATCATCGATGCAGTCGGCTCAATGATCGGACCGCCGGCCGAAAGATTATAAGCGGTCGATCCGGTAGGCGTGGATATGATGATCCCATCCGCGTAGTAAGTGTTCAGATACTCACCATTAACATATAAATTAAAACATAATATCCGCAGACTTCCGCTTCTTGATACAACGATATCATTTAAAGCGATCTCCCGCTTTTCTCCCTGCATATTTCCATATAGCATCATCCGGTCCTCGATCATATAATCCCCGTCTAACAACTGATCAATAGCCATCTCAATATGCTGCACTTCCACTTCCGTCAGATACCCCAGGGTACCGAGGTTGACCCCCAGAATGGGAATCCCTTCAAAGACCAGCACGCCGGCGGCCCTGATCAGCGTACCATCACCGCCGACAACGATAGCACAATCGACATCACCGGGAATCGTGCCCGGAATAATATGACCGCTTTCACTCATCTCCGGATAGACACATGTTTTTCCCCGATTTTCCAGATAATCCCGAATTCTTCCGGCCATTTCATCACTTTCGTTTTTTGTATGATTGGTTATGATATAAAATTTATTCATACCCCGCCTCCTGTTTTGTCAGTCTTGCAAATGCCTCATCGATAACCTGTCTGGGGTCAAAAGGCAGCTTGCGGATTTCTCCGCCGCCTTCACATTTTTGCAGGTAAATCAGATATTCTATATTGCCTTGTGGACCTTTGATTGGAGAATAGGTCAGGTCGATGACTATAAAGCCGTTCGCTGATGCAAAATCAACCACTTTATGTATCACCTCATAGTGGGTACTTCTCTCCCGCACAACACCCTTTTTGCCGACCTTTTCACGACCGGCTTCAAACTGCGGTTTGATCAGTGCCGCAATCCTGCCATCCGGTTTGAGATAATTCCGGATCGGTATCAGAACCTTGGTCAGAGAGATAAATGACACATCCACTGACGAAAAGTCGATTGCGTCATCAAGATCTTCCGGCGTTACATAACGAATGTTAGTTTTTTCCATACAAACCACCCGCTCATCCTGCCGCAGCTTCCAATCCAGCTGGCCTCTGCCGACATCGATCGCATATACCTTCCTGGCTCCGTTTTGCAGCATACAGTCGGTAAATCCACCGGTTGAAGACCCAACATCAGTGCAAACCTTATCTTCCAGCCGGATACCAAATTCCGCAATCGCCTTTTCCAGTTTAAAGCCGCCCCTGCTTACATAGGGCATGGCCTGACCGCGGATTTCGATCAAAACATCCTCGGCAAAGGTGCTGCCGGCCTTATCCTCCCGCTGACCGTTAACAAATACATTTCCGGTCATAATCGTTGTTTTTGCTTTTTCCCGGGAAGCAGCCAGATTCCGCCTCACCAGTAACACATCCAGTCTTTCCTTCATCTCGGCTCCTACAATCCTACATACACGGCAATAATGCGCTTGACGATCGATACACTGTCCAGCAGCACCTCCTGGCGCAATATATCGATGTTGCCGTGTTCCACATATTCATCAGGTAATGAAACATTGACGAGCTTCACCGGCAGGTCTCGATGCAGGATCAGATCCTCTACGCACTCGCCAAATCCGCCCGAAGTCACATTCTCTTCGATCGTAACCAGCAGTTTGTGATCGGCAGCCAGTTTCTCCACCATTTCCTCATCCAGCGGTTTTACAAAACGGCTATTGATGAGGGTGCAATTATAACCGATTTCTTTCAGTTTCTTACGTACTTCTACAGCAATTTCAAACATATGCCCCACCACCAGGAGGGCAATGCCATCTTCTTCAAAAACAGCTTCACTTCTGCCGTATACGATTGGTGTGCGATATTCCTTAAATCCGTCATAAGCACTGCCGCGCGGATACCGAATCGCTGCCGGGCCTTCATAATCCAGGGCAAACCGCAGCATATCGGCCAGCTCCCATTTATTTTTCGGTGACATCACTGTCATGTTAGGAATACTTGATAAATAGGACAGATCAAAAATACCCTGATGAGTCTCACCGTCATTCCCGACCAGACCCCCTCTGTCAACCGCCAGGAGGACCGGCAGATTCTGCAGACAGACATCATGGATCAGCTGGTCATATGCCCGCTGCAAAAAAGAAGAATAGACAGCAAATACAGGCTTCATCCCGCCGGCGGCCAGTCCGGCAGCAAATGTAACTGCATGGGCTTCAGCAATGCCGACATCAAAAAATCGTTCCGGAAATCGTTTCTTGAACCGGTCCAGTCCCGTACCATCGGTCATTGCCGCTGTAATGGTCACCAATTCCGGTCTCTTTGCTCCTTCCGCTGTGATCACTTTGGAAAAAACATCCGTATAACTGTCCCGCCGGGAATTAATTATACATTTACCAGTCGCGATATCGAACGGGCCGGTCCCGTGAAACAAGGACGGATCATTTTCCGCCGGCGGATAACCTTTTCCTTTTTTAGTAAACACGTGAAGCAGAACCGCACCTTTTACCCTGCTGGCCTCCTGGAAACCGCGCATCAAAGCCCGGACATTGTGTCCGTCGACAGGACCTAAATAAGTAATTCCCATATCCTCAAAGAACATTCCCGGCACCATCAGCTGCTTGATGCCGTTTTTAGTCTTGCGGATTGTTTCGGCCAGCGGCTTGCCCGCTACCGGGATCTGCCGAAGCGCTTCTTCCACACCCCGCTTCAGTCCGGTGTATGCCTCGGCAGTACGCAGCCCGCCCAGATATTGTGACATGCCGCCGACATTTTCCGAAATCGACATGTTGTTATCATTTAATACGATCATAAAATTAGTTTTCAGCGCAGCTGCATTATTTAATGCTTCATAAGCCATCCCGCCGGTCAGGGAACCGTCGCCGATCACCGCCGTAACGTGGTAGTCTTTGCCCTGCAGATCTCTGGCTGCAACAAAGCCCAGTCCGGCTGAGATCGACGTCGAACTATGGCCGGTATCAAAAGCATCGCAGCTGCTTTCGCTGCGCTTGGGAAAACCGCTGATACCGCCGTATTTTCGTAATTCATCAAAGCCCCCCTGACGTCCGGTCAGTAATTTATGGGTATAAGACTGATGCCCTACATCCCAGATGATCTTGTCCTGCGGCAGTTCAAACATTAGGTGCATCGCTATAGTCAGTTCTACCACTCCCAGATTAGAGGCCAGATGTCCTCCCGTATGGCTCACTTTATCGATCAGGAATTCCCTGATCTCCTCTACCAGCTGGTTCAACTCTCCCTCTTTCAGCTGCTTTATATCATTTTCTTTCTGAATCCGTTCCAGCATCTTACATGCCCTCTCAACTTTCTCTGTGTATCAATTCCCTGATCAGCCATTCCATATATGCATGTTCACCCGGAAGCCCTGTCAGCAGTCTCAACGCTTCACCGGAAAGTCTCTCAACATCTTTTCCGGCTTCGGCAAGACCTTTAACCGCAACATAGGTTGGCTTTTCATTTTTTTCATCACTATGGACCGGTTTCCCCAATATCTCTGCCGTACTGACCACATCCAGAATGTCATCCTGTATTTGAAAGGCCATACCAACGTTCCCGGCAATTTGTTCTACTGCCGCAATCTCCTCATCAGATGCCCCTGCCAGGATAGCACCAATGACCATAGCCCCTTCGATCAGCGCCCCGGTCTTTAAAGCGTAAATAAAGTCCAGCATTTCCTTATCAATCTGCTTTCCGGCCGATCTGATATCCACCACCTGGCCGCCGATCATACCGTATATCCCCGATTTCCGCGCCAAAACAGCGATAGCCTTACCAATCCTCCGGCTGTTTTGCGGTTCCATCTCAAAAGCACATGACGCTGTCTCAAAAGCAAAATTAAGTAAAGCATCACCAGTCAGGATGCCCATCGCTTCCCCATACACGACATGGGTCGTCTTGCGCCCGCGGCGATACGCATCATCATCCATCGCCGGCAGGTCGTCATGGACCAGCGAATAAGTATGGATCATTTCCAGTGCTGCCATAAATGGTTCCACGATTACTGAATCACCGCCGAACAGCATATAAGTCTCCTGCATCAGCATCGGCCGCAGACGCTTACCACCGGCCAGCAAGCTATACTTCATCGCTTCCATGATCTCCTGCTGATGATCGCCGGGAACCGGGAGATATTTACGCAGCACGTATTCTATCCGGGCAACTTTATCAGCTCTTACCTGATTAAAATTCATATTTCTCTCCATTTTCATCTAATACCAGCATTTTCTTCTCTACCGTATCAATTTTATCATTGCATACTTTCAGCAAATTCATTCCCTGGTGATACAGATTAAAAGAATCTTCCAGCGAAACCTGTTCCTCATTCATCCGTGCCATCACCTGATCCAGCTCGGCAAATACTTCATTTAACGTCATCTTTTCCATATCCTGCTCCTTCTGCTGTTTCCTGCACATCAGCTTTGATAATACCGTCGGTCACATAAATAGTCAGCTGGTCATTTGCTTCAACCTGACTGATACTTCTGATATTCCTGCCCTTGTCATCCTGAATAAAAGAATAACCCTGATTCAATTTCCTGATCGGCGACAGGCCTTTCATACTTTCCATATAAACAGCCAGCCGGTGCCGCTCGTGTTCCACCCGCTGTTCCATCAGCCGCCGTATCCGCTCTTCAATATCAACTGACCGCTGACGCTGCTCCCGCAATTTATGGCCGGGATGCATGCCGGTCAGCTTTAGCCGGTACTGCTCCTGCTTCATCCGCCAAAACTGCATTCGCTGCGCTGTCTGCCGTCCAAATTTCAACTTTAACTCACTTAAGCTCATCAGCAGTGCCTGGTGATCATATACCGCCAGTTCCGCCGCCGCCGACGGCGTCGGCGCACGCAGATCGGCAACATAATCAATAATGGTCGTATCGGTCTCATGTCCCACTGCCGATATGATCGGAATACCGCATTCAAATACCGCCCTGGCTACGATCTCTTCATTAAACGCCCAGAGATCTTCCATCGAGCCGCCGCCGCGACCCACAATCATAACATCCACCTGTTCGCGTTCCAGAGCCTGAATACCCCTGACAATGCTTTCTGCCGCTCCTTCTCCCTGCACCAGTGCCGGATAAAGGATCAACTGAACATAGGGATTACGCCGCCCGGCTATATTCATAATATCCCGGATCGCAGCTCCTGTCGGCGCCGTAACAATACCGATCCGCCGCGGAAATTCCGGGATCGGTCTTTTATATTCCGCTGCAAACATACCCATTTCTTCCAGTTGGGTCCTCAGTGCCTGAAAACGCTCGTACAGGACACCTGCACCGTCTAAAATAATCTCTTTTGCATACAACTGATATCTGCCGTCACGTTCGTAGGTACTAACACCGCCCATAACGATTACCTGCTGTCCATCGGACATACGAAAAGAAAGCCCGTTTCGCTGCCCTTTAAACATAACGCAGGCGATAGCACCAGACTCATCTTTCAGCGAAAAATAAATATGCCCTGAGGTATGATATTTACAATTTGACACTTCACCTTTTATATAAATCCGGTTCAGCATAAAATCCTGTGTAAACATATTTTTAATATAGGAATTAACCTGTTTTACAGTATATACATTGCGCATTTAAAACTCCTGCTATGCAAGTTTTGCAAGCACGCCATTGACAAATGACGGGCCCTCGGCACCGCTGAACTTCTTACTCAATTCAACCGCTTCATTTATTGCCACCTTAGTCGGAATATCCTCGTCCCATTTCATCTCATAAACCGCCAGCCGTAAAATGGTCAGATCAACCTTGTTCATCCGGGTTGTCTTCCATCCGATCACATGCTCATCGATCAACCGGTCGATCTTGTCCTTTTTTGCAGCGACCGCATGGTACTTTCCTTCAATGTACTCACGGTCCCGTTTGCGCACTTCTTCAATATCACCAAAATATAATAAGATCTGTTCCGGCATCTCTTCCTCACTATTGAACTCTATCCGAAACAACATTCGAAAAATATGCTCTCTGATCTCTGTTCTGTTCATGTACCCTCCCTTTCCTTTTGATAAAAAATAAGGAATGTCCTTTTTGACATTCCTTATTATACTACATGCGATTTACTTTTGGCAACCGACAAACAGATTGATTAATTTTCTTCCGGTGGCATCTCCACATCAGCTACCCGGATATTTACATCAGCCACCTGCAATCCGGTCATATTTTCAATCGCCGTCTTGACCTTTTCCTGCACTTTGCCGGATACCGAGAGCACACTGTAACCATACTTCAGGTTAAGCGCCAGCGAAACGGTTACAATACCATCCAGTACATCCACCTTAACGCCCTTAGACAGACTCTTCATACCTAGTTTTCCGATGATCTCTCTGGTTGCATTTCCGACCATCGAAACCACTCCATCTACTTCCATCGCCGCAATGCCGGCAATAATCGCCACTACTTCATCCGCAATCTTTATCTCACCCATATCTTCGTTCTTTATTGTATACGTACTTCTTACATCCTTGCTCATATCATGAATCCTCCTATCAGAATCGGCTTATTCTATATATTATATCAAATCTATCTGCATTTGCAAAGACTATATTTAGGAATGTCCAAACTCAGAAAGCTCCAGACCTTCGTTGCGGTCGATGGTCATCCTGACACTCCAGCTATTTATAAACAACAGCAGCGGCCGTTCTTTCAGATCCTTGATCTTCTTCATATCAGAAGTGCCGGTAAGCTTATCCAGATCGGTCGTTTTATTGGTGATCCAGCGGATGTGTTCATGGGGCATCAGCTCCAGATAAATTTCCACATTATACTCATTTTTGAGTCGATGTTTGAGTACATCAAACTGCAGTACTCCTACCACACCAACAATGATCTCTTCCATCCCGGTGTGGTACTCCTGGAAAATCTGGATCGCTCCTTCCTGGGCAATCTGGTTGATTCCTTTGACAAACTGTTTCCGCTTCATAGTATCAACCTGACGGACTTTCGCAAAATGTTCCGGCGCGAAAGTCGGAATCCCTTCATAGGAAAAGCGTTCCCCTGCCGTGGTCAGGGTATCCCCAATTGAAAAAATCCCCGGGTCAAAAATACCGATAATATCACCGCCATAAGCAGTATCGATCATTTTACGCTCACTCGCCATCATTTGCTGCGGCTGTGATAAACGCACCTTCTTATTCCCCTGAATATGAAAAGCTTCCATTCCGGCCTGAAATTCTCCCGAGCAGATACGCATAAAGGCGATCCGGTCACGATGCGCTTTATTCATATTCGCCTGGATCTTAAAAACAAAAGCCGAAAAATCTTTTTCCGTCATCGGATCGACCTCACCTTTATCCGATTTCCGCGGCAGCGGTGAACTGGTCATTTTAAGAAAATGCTTTAAAAAGGTCTCAACACCAAAATTAGTTAGTGCCGATCCGAAAAATACCGGTGATAGCTCACCCTTGCTGACCAGTTCCTGATCAAACAATGTTCCTGCACCATCCTGCAATTCCATCTCTTCTTCAAGCTGCTCCCGCTGGTCCTGCGGAATCAGCACATCAAGCTCATCTGAATCCAGCAGAACTTTCTTGACCTCACCCTGTCTGGTTCCCTTCATTGTGTCCGAAAACAGTTCCACTTCCTGCGATTCCCGGTCAAACACACCTTTAAATGCCTTACCCGAACCAATCGGCCAATTCACCGGACAAGTCGGGATACCCAGTTCATTTTCAATATCATCTAAAAGCTCAAACGTATCCCTTGCTTCACGATCCATCTTATTGATAAATGTGAAAATCGGAATGTGCCGCATCGCACATACCTTAAACAACTTCCGCGTCTGGGCCTCCACCCCTTTCGACGCATCAATCACCATCACCGCTGAGTCAGCTGCCATCAGCGTCCGGTAAGTATCCTCCGAAAAATCCTGATGCCCCGGCGTATCCAGAATATTGATACAATATCCATCATAATCAAACTGCAGCACCGACGAAGTGACCGAAATCCCTCTTTCCTTCTCAATCTCCATCCAGTCCGACACCGCATGCTTCGCCGTCGCCTTACCCTTAACCGACCCCGCCTGATTGATCGCGCCGCCATAAAGCAAAAACTTCTCCGTCAAAGTAGTCTTCCCGGCATCCGGATGAGAAATAATCGCAAATGTCCGGCGCTTCATAATTTCATTCGTAATATCAGCCATAAAAAATCTCCATTCTATCCACTTAGCAATCTATATATTACCGCCAAAGCAGCAGTTTATACGCACCATAGAATAGTATATGAAAAAAATGGGGTTTTTACAATAGTTTTTTGGGAAGTCGCAGATTATGAGGAACGACAGTTTTTTTGCTATGTGCCTTCGTTCATTAGGATCGGTATTTCTAAGATTCTAATGAACGAAGGCACATAGCAAAAAAACTACTGTCCCTCATGATCTGCGCTTCACTCACAGCTATTCAAGACATAATATATGTGTATACCATAACACTCCTCCTGTCATTGTCATTCCGATAACCCATAGGTTATATTTTAACTGTATTCTGGTCTGAGGGATGTTACGTGAAGAAGGGGCTGTCTCAGGTTTACTGGGGCGGCTTTTTTTATTGCAGGGGGTTTGGGGCGAGGGGCGGATATGGGGGCTGGCGGGGCATCTAGTGAGGTTTGAGCAGTTCTTGGAGGCTGAAACTGCGGTCAGCAAAAATGCGGGGCTTTGCCCCCAAGCAAGAATTGTCTGAGACGCGTTTGCATCAGCAAACGGGTCGAGTTATCTTGCGGTTTTTGCGTTCCGAGCAGTGCACAGCTTCCTAGAAATGCCAACCGACACGGTCAGCCCCGCCAGCCCCCATATCCGCCCCTCGCCCCAAACCCCCTGCAATAAAAAAAGCCGCCCCAGTAAACCTGAGACAGCCCTTTTTCCCCACTTACTCTACTCTCCTTCTGTTGTCGTAGCAGCAGTTCCGCTATGTACTGGTGATATTACGATTTTTTCTGCCGCTACACCAGTTTTTCTGATAATGATATCTTCAATCTGAGCACGCTGTGCATCGTCAAGTTCGGTCGCATCGACAACTACATCTACGCCGTCACTGCTGATGCTCACTACGGTGTCTACGAATCCTTTTGCTGACAGCATTGTTTCGGCGGCAACTTCTTTTTCAGCAATTTCAGTCATGCTAAGAAGCTGTGAGATAGCATCCTGTTTTTCAGCCTCGCTGATCTGATCGCTGTCAATGATCCCCTGTAATGTCTCTTTGTTCTGTGAACGCACCTGTTCTCTTGCCACTTTTGCTTCCGCCACCACACCATTAACGTCACCATTGGTCAATACCGCTTCACCTGGTGTTCCCTCTACCTCTCCTTCTGCTACATCACTGTCTAAGCTTTCGATATCACCGGATGCTTCCAGATCTTCTTCGGAAATATCCAGTAGTTCCTTATTGGCAATTTCCGAACTGGTTTCTACCTTGTCACTCTTGTCACCGAATATTCTTCCGGAGTAGTTTAGGTAACCTGCTATTGCGATCATAAGCGCTAATGCTGTGATTATCATTTGATTTTTTTTAAATAGTCGTTTCAATATAATGTCCTCCTAACATTCCTATTTACCATTCATTACCTTAATCTTATGCATTTCTACGTTAAATAATGCTTGTATTGCTTCAGTAATATTTTGAACTACTACAGAATTATCACCACCATCAGCAATCACAAGAACACCCTCTACTGCCGGACTGATCTCTTTGCTCACATATGGCTCTTGTCCGGAACTGCTATTATCACTATATACAGTATTTTCGCTGGAACTGGTATCCACGGTCTGATCGGCTTCCGAGCGGCTGCTTTTTTCGATATCCTTTTCCACGACTTTTTCTGTAGATTCTTTCAGCGTGATCATTACTCTTACATTTCCCACCCCCTCAATATTCTGTAATATTTTTGCCAGTTTTTTTTCCATTTTGGTTTCATAGTCTTCTACATTACTCTCTATTTCTTCACTTTCAGCTGCAGTTGCCGTTTCAGTTTTTTTATCATCAGTTACCGGCAATGCAATTACCACTAGCAAGATCCCGGTAAGCAGTATGATCAGCCATTGAGGTTTTTTCGGGAATTTACTATTAAATATCGCTTTTAGATCAATTTTGCTGTTCACTATACTCCTCCATTTCCTGCAAATACTCAGTTGCCTTTTCTATTTCCCGCAATTCTTGCTTATAAGCGGCACGATCATAGATGTCATTAAAGGCCTGCTCCACCTGAAATAGCTTTAAAACCGGCGAGATTAGAAGTACCATGAGGATAAGGCCGGTAAAAAAACGGATGTACTTTTTATAGCTGTTATCGGGAATCACCTGAATTGCAGCTGTCATTAAGATTAAGTAAAATGCAATGTTCTGCATCCATTCATATAAGTAATCAAACATAGAATCCCCCTAAGTTGTAGAAGATGCTACTACCGCTACTGTCAGCAGGAAAAGCACCCCAACCGTAAATAATACTTTAACCAGCATCTGGCATCCTTCCCCCACACTGGATACACATCCCACGATCCGCTTATCGGAGATCGGCTGTATTACCGCAGCGATCAGTTTATACAGTAATGTCAGCAAGGCCATTTCAATCAGCGGTGCAGCACAGATAACAATACAGATAACCGCTCCTACAATACCGATTCCGTTTTTTAACAGCACGGCTGTCCCTACCACCACTTCTGCAATCCCGCCGATGGCGTCACCGACCATCGGAATGGCTTCAGCACCCTTGGTGATCACGCTGCGTTTGACCGAATCAATGGCCGGACCGATCAACCCTTGTATTACATTCAGACCGATAATGAAGGCCAGCACCGTTTTTAAGGTCCACGAAATGACCAATTCAAGCAGTTCGGCAAATTTAGACAGATAATCTTCCATTGAAAGAAAATTCAGCACTTTCATCATAATATAAACATGTACCAACGGCAGCAAGAAATTAAGGATCAGCATTTCCACCAGTAAGATCAGGATCAGGACCAGACTATAAAACCCTACTGCCGTCACACTGCCTTTTGCAATCGCCACTGCCAGAAAGTAAACCGGACAGAGCACTTTCATAAATAGGGTTAGCTGATCGACACTGGCAGTAACCGATTCCATCACCACCCTGAAAGAATTCAGGCAGATAGTAATGAGAAGCAGGTATAGTATATAGAAACTGATCTCCGATATCTGCTTGCTCTGAAAAGCATTGGAAAAGTTGGTAAACATCGCAGCTATGATAGCGATCAATAATATATGTACGATCATCGACCGGTTACTTTGAAGATTATATAAAAGCTCGTTTTTCACTAAATCCAGCAAGGTTTCTGCTGATAGTTCCATTTCTCCGTCGATGATCATCGTCAGTATATCGACAAAACTCAATTTTTCATCCGGAAATATCTCAGCCAATACATTATCAATTTCATTAAAATCAAACATATCTATAAGCTGATTTTCAATTTCATCCTGCGAAATCTCATCTTCTTCGGTCACTTCCGATGCTTGTACCGGCATTGCCGCCAGGCACCATAACACCACCATCAGCACTAGGCAAATCCGTTTCATTTCTCTCCCCCTATCTTTGATTGACAAGATAAGATGCTTTAACTCAAGAAGGCCTGTATTGTTTCAAGCAATGCTAATAGAATCGGCATGCTAAGTGCCAGAATGGTCAATTTGGCGAAAATTTCAATCTGAGAGGCGATGGTCTGAAATCCGGCATCCTTACAGATCGCCGATGCAAATTCAGCAATATAGGTGACGCCCAGCATTTTTAACAGGGTCGTAATATATGATGGCACAAGACTGATATAACCGCCGATCTGCTTCATGGTGTCGATGATCACTTCCAACCTGCTTAATATGCTGAAAAGGATCACCAGACTGATACCTACACTCATGTATATGCCGTATTCTGATTTCCCGCTTTTAAACTGCACCGCCAGAAGTGTTCCCAGCACGCCCAACAATGCGATTTTGACTATATTCATTCCAGCCCCCTCTATAATGAGAATAAACGCTGAATGGACTCAAACAGATCATATATATAAGGTATGATCCAGAACAGCACTAACAATAGACCTGCCAGACTAGTCAGAAATGCCTGTTCCTCCCGTCCGCTGTGCTTCAACACCTGACTCAGGACAGATACCAGGATTCCCACTGCAGCGATTTTAAAAATTATGTTTACAGTCATCTTTTCCTCCTGCTTTTATACCAGTATAATTGCAATAAAAATGCCACTCATTATCCCCAGACAATTGCACAAACGCTTCTTCGGCGCCAGTCCGCCGCGGATAGTTTGTATGCGCAAGTCCAGCTTCTCGGTATACAGCTTGAGCACCCCCAGCTGAGTGTCGGTATCCAGGTATCCCATCTGGGTTCCCAGATCCTTTAATTCACTCAGGTCTTCCTTCTTCAGATTACTTACGCTCAAAAAGGTATCAATCGATTCACACCACAATTCAGTAAAAGATGCTCTGCGGCGATCCCGGATCTCCGTCGTCATATTCTCAAGCCAAGCGGCATAGGGCTCTCTCAGCTGCCGGCCCAGATGTGAAAATACTTCACCAAAGGCCTCTTGAGTATAGTGGATCTCACCATAGATCATAAGAAACAGCTGGCGGATATACTGCAGATCATTTAAATGCTTTTGAAGTTCCATGCTGTACCAATATCCGATGGCCGATGTGGAAACGATAATCATAATGCTGCCCACGATTTTCAAATACATCGGTTACCCCTTTCATCATAGATACCTTCAACTTGTCCTACCTTTTCTCGGTTACTCAATACGACATACCGTTCAAACCGCTTTCCCTGGATCATCTGTTCGAACAAAGGCTTCTTCCGCAGTTCTTCCATCGAAGATCCATGTACAGTGGCCAGAATCTTACAGCCGCAGTGAAGGGCATATTCCAATGCGTGGATTTCTTCACCGCTGCCGATCTCATCTACCGCGATGACCTGCGGAGCCATCGAACGAATCAGCATGATCATCCCTTCCGCTTTGGGACAACAGTCCAGCACATCGGTCCGTTTCCCGACCTGGTTCTGCGGAACTCCTTTATAACAGCCGCCGATCTCCGACCGCTCATCCACCACTCCGACTGTGCATCCTCTGACATATTCATTACCATCTGAAATCTGACGGATCAGATCCCGTAAAAGGGTTGTCTTTCCGCATCTCGGCGGCGACACAATCAGAGTATGATAAATCTGTTTATTATGTACGATATACGGCAGTATCTCATCGGCGCAGCCGGTAATTTCATGTGATACCCTGATATTAATTGACGAAATGTGCTTCATATTCTTTACCTTCTCCTTCTCTATGATTACTTTTCCAGTCATTCCCACACGATGCCCTCCTTCAATTGTTATAAAACCTTGCTTCATCTCATTTTCATAAGCATAGAGAGAGTAGTGGCTGATATACTCCAGTGACTCTCTCACATCCTCTTTTGTTACCGCATAATATTTACCGCCTGGCTCCGGCATAATTTCATTTCCCGCATATATCAGAAAAAGAGGCTGTCCCGCTCTCAAACGAATTTCCTGAAGCTTATCAAATCTGATCCCCCACTGTTCAATTACGCGCTGCACTGACTTTGGCAATACTCTGATGATCTGTTCTTTTCTCGTTCCTTCTGCCATATCTTTCACCTCTTTACACAATATATGTACAACCCTCAAAAATATGAACAATAAATATTTGAAAAGGGGTCGTTGTACCAAGAAGCAACCCTCCGGGAACTCTCAGATGGTAAATCGCTGGCAGGCACTTAGCCTGTACTTCTAAACATTCTAATGATAAACCGTTAAGAACCGAGTACATTCACCCCAAATTCTGATGAATTTGCGGTTCAGGTACTCTTAGCAACGGTACTTGAAGTACCGTTGCTATCTTAACGGTTTATCATTAGAATACTAAGAAGTAAAACGGCACGCTTGAATGCCAGCGATTTACCATCTGAGAGTTCCCGGAGGGTTGCTTCTTGGTGCAACTAGTTTTATGGCTCCCGACTTTGTGAGTAGAGCCACAGTACACTAGGGCGTTTGGCCTGTATTTCTAAACAAAAAAATCATAGATATTTAAGATGACGGAGGCGCATGAAGCGCCTTTATCATCTTAAATATCTATGATTTTTTTGCTGAAAAGCAAGACGGCCGCCTTTATAGCCCGGATTCTGCAATTTATTCTTCGACTACATCACGCATACTGAAGCTGATGCGTCCCATCTTATCTTTTCCGAGACAAACCACTTTCACCATCTGTCCAAGGGAAAGAACGTCCTCAACTTTATTTACTCTCTGCTTAGAGATTTTAGAAATGTGTACCATTCCTTCTTTGCCCGGAGCAAATTCGATAAAGGCACCAAACTCCTTAATGCTGATTACCTTGCCTTCAAATACCTGTCCGGTTTCGAAATCAGTCACGATAAGGGCAATCAGGCGCTGTGCTTCCTGCATACTTTCCTGCTCAACACCACAGATGGATACAAATCCATCATCGTTAATATCAATCTTAACACCAGTCTGGTCGATGATTGCATTGATAGTCTTGCCGCGCTGGCCAACCACATCACCAATCTTTTCCGGGTCAATCTTCATCTGAATAATCTTCGGTGCATATACACCGACCTCTGTTCTCGATTGGGCAATCGCCTTATTCATAACTGCATCAAGTATAAAGGTTCTGGCTTTCTTGGTCGATACGATTGCTTCTTCAATAATTGGTCTGGTCAGTCCATGGATCTTGATATCCATCTGGATTGCCGTAATACCCTTGTGGGTACCTGCCACTTTAAAATCCATATCGCCAAAAAAATCTTCCAGTCCCTGAATATCGGTCAATACCAGATAATCATCATCGGTATCACCGGTTACCAACCCGGCTGAGATTCCTGCTACCGCCGCTTTGATCGGCACGCCGGCCGCCATCAGCGACATACTGGATGCACATGCACTCGCCTGAGATGTGGAACCGTTGGATTCAAAAGTCTCCGACACGGTACGGATCGCATATGGGAATTCTTCTTCGGTCGGAAGAACCGGTATCAGTGCTTTTTCCGCCAGTGCACCATGTCCGATTTCACGGCGCCCCGGACCTCTGGAAGGTCTTGTTTCACCAACCGAGTAGGACGGGAAGTTATAATGGTGCATATACCGTTTGGAAGTTTCCGCTTCATCCAGACCATCTACTCTCTGCGCTTCTGACAATGGTGCCAGAGTTGTGATCGTACAAATCTGAGTCTGTCCTCTTGTAAACATCGCTGAACCGTGTACCCGGGGCAGCAGATCAATTTCAGCAGCCAGCGGTCGGATCTCATCGATCGCTCTGCCATCCGGACGCTTATGATCTTTCAGGATCATCTTACGGACAGTTTTCTTCTGATACTGGTACACTGCTTCGTCCAGCACATCCAGCCATTCCTCATTATCAGCGAAAGCTTCTTTCAGTTTATCTTTGATTACCCGGATATTTCCTTCGCGGATCTGTTTCTCATCGGTAAATACCGCCTCTTCCATTGCTGTTGGCGGTACGATTTCCTTAATTGCCGCAAATAGCTCCTGCGGTACTGCACAACTTGTATAAGTGTGCTTTTCTTTGCCAAACTCAGCTATGATCGGCTCGATGAATTCGATTACTTTCTGGTTCATTTCATGAGCAGCAAAAATCGCTTCGAGCATCTTGTCTTCCGCCACTTCATTCGCGCCGGCTTCAATCATAACCACCTTTTCTTTGGATGATGCTACAGTTAAATGAAGGTCTGATGTCTCTTTCTGCGCTGCTGTTGGATTGTATACGATCTCCCCGTCTACCAGGCCGATCTGAGTGGTCGCAATGGGACCATCAAACGGGATATCCGAGATTGACGTTGCAATTGCTGATCCCAGCATTGCTGCCAATTCCGGACTGGCATCCTGATCCACCGAAAGCACCAGATTCTCTAACGTCACATCATTTCTGTAATCCTTTGGAAATAACGGCCGCATCGGGCGGTCGATCACGCGGCAGGTCAATACAGCATTTTCCGAAGCCCGGCCCTCTCTCTTATTAAATCCTCCCGGGATCTTGCCGACAGCGTAAAGTCTTTCATTATACTCAACACTGAGCGGAAAGAAATCGATTCCTTCCCGTGGTTTTTCCGATGCAGTTGCTGTTGATAAAACCACTGTATCACCATAATGCATCAATACAGCACCATTTGCCTGAGCACCTACTCTGCCTACGTCAACGCGCAGAGTACGACCGGCCAGTTCCATTTCAAATTTCTTATACATAGTATTCTCCTTTTCTTAAATATAAGGCAGGAAATACCGAAACTACTGAAAAACTTACCTCTTGTACGTGATGCTGCAAATTTCTTCGAATGAAATAGGCTTTTCAGTGGTCTCGGGAAACAAATTCCTGTCCATAATCCGATTAATTATATCATATGGGGTATCCTGTGGCAAGGGAATCTTTGCTATTTACCGGGACTGTCACACTTTGTGCAAACAGTCCCGTATCCATATCTATTTCTATTCTGCCGACAATGCTGCCATTGTGATATAGTTATATGGCTGGTTAAAATGAGGCAGGAAAAAGATATCGAGAAGTTTCAACCGGTCGATTGTCACCTCTTCCTGAATTGCCAGGGAGAACATATGGATTCCCATTGACACATCGTATTTTGAACACATCTGCGCACCCAGGATCCTTCTGCTTTTCTTATCATATACAATTCTTACTCTAACCTTTTCATTTCCATTTTCAATAAACAGCGCTTTCTGATAATCTTCAAAATCGGTCACCACTGCATCAAAACCGGCCCTCTTAGCTTTTTCCAGGGTTAATCCTGTCGAGATCATGTGAAGTCCCCATATGCTGATCGCATTGGATCCCTGTACACCGATGGTCTCAAGCGCCGTACCGCAAGCGTTATGAGCGGCGATAATGCCGGAACGCACCGCGTTGGTTGCCAAAGCGATGTAATTCCGGTCCTGAATACCATTGTCATAAACGGTAGCACAGTCACCGACTGCATAAACATCTTCTTCACTGGTTTGCTGTTTCTTATTCACCAGGTAGGCACCATTCCGGAAGTGTTCCAACTTATCACCTCCCAGTGAGCTATTCGGCCGGAACCCGATGGCCAATACGACCATATCGGTATCATAACTGCCATTATCGGTTACTACCTTTTGAACCTTTTTATCCCCTTCCAAACGTTCCACCATTTCGTTGAAAACCAGCTCTACTCCGTGTTCTCTCAGGTTATCTTCCATAGCTTTGGTAAATTCCGTATCATAATATCCGGACAGGCAGGTAGATGCGCAGTCGATCATCCGGACTTCACGACCATTTCTTTTAAATGCTTCAGCAAGTTCGACACCGATATAACCGGCACCCACTACCGTCACGTGTTTAATCGTACTGTCTTTGAGCTTTTCTATTACTTCTTCAGCATTCTGGAACAATTTTACCAGCTGGACATTATCCAGTTCCCTGCCGGCAATATCCGGTACAATCGGGAGAGATCCGGTGGCAAGGATTAGTTTATCATAAGACTCTGCTAATTTCATTCCATCCTTTTTCACCGCATTGACTACTTTGTTCTCAAAGTCGATCGAGTCCACCTCTGTTTCCATATGTACTTTAGCTCCTTTTCCTTCCAGCGTCTCACGGCTGGAATAAAACAAACCGTCCGCATCGGAAATCTGTCCGCCTATCCAAAGCGCCATCCCGCACCCCAGAAAACTAATATTTGAATTGCGGTCAATAGCCGTTACTTCATGTCCTGGATAATTATCTAAAATTGTATTCAGCACAGCTGTTCCGGCATGATTTGCTCCAATTACTAAAATTTTACTCATTGTTATACCTCCTTTGAAAAACAATATCGATAATAGTTATTAATACTATTATATTATGTATAATGAATATAATCAATCATTTTAGGACATTTTCATAATTTTTCTCTTTAAAATAAAAGAACCCGGTAAATGCAACGCATTTATACCGGGTTCTTAAATCTCCGCAAATTATTTACGCAGTCCTAATCTCTCGATCAGACTTCTATATCTCTCGATATCAGTCTTCTTCAAATAAGCCAACAGTCCTCTTCTCTGACCTACCATTTTCAGAAGTCCTCTTCTTGAATGATGATCTTTTGGATTTTCTGCAAAATGCCCATTCAATTCGTTAATTCTTGCTGTCAGAATCGCTATCTGTACTTCCGGAGAACCTGTATCTCCTTCGCTTCTGCCATATTCAGCAATGATCGCTGCTTTCTTTTCTTGTGAAATCATTTCTAATTCCTCCTTTTATTTCTCTTAGTTAATCGCCTGATATTAAGTAACGGTTGGAGTTGTCCGCTTACCGAACACCGGCTAACATACTTTTTCAGTATAGCACACGCGATTTAGCATGTCAAATTATCTGTTATTGATAAAATATTCTTTGCCGCTGGAGATATTCCTCTGCATTTCAGCTTTTAATTCTGATATGTCGGAAAACTTCCTTTCTCCCCGCTCTTTATGATAAAGCCGTACTTCAATCTCTTTGCCGTACGCATCCCCTGTATATGCAAACAGATGACACTCGATCGTAACACCATTATTATCTCTGACCGTCGGTTTTACACCGATGTTGCAGATTCCATCATGCCATGATCCCGCCAGCCGTACCTGACACACATATACACCAAATGACGGCAGCATCTTATTCACATCTGGCCTTAAATTCATCGTTGGAATTCCCAGAGTCCTGCCGATACGGTTTCCGTGCACCACTTCACCGATAACCGTATAAGGATATCCCAAAAGCCGGTTTACCAGCTCCATGTTGCCGCCCGGCAGTACTTCCTTTATATATGTACTGCTTATTTTGCGATCGTGATACCGCTCTTTTTCTATTACATCTACCTGAAATGCTCCCTGCCTGGCCCATTCCTGCAGCATGGCCGCATCACCCCGCCGACCATCGCCGAACCGATACTCCTCGCCCACCACAATATATCTGGCATGAAGACGTTCCTGCAGAATCCTGCGGATAAAATCTTCAGCCTTCATATTATAAAAATCTTCGGTAAAGGGACACTCCAGCAGAACATCTACCTTATCCTCCAGCAGATAACGGCGCTCCGAGTTGGTTATGACCTTTTGACCGGTTATGCCCAGCTTCTGATGCAGCGGCTCCATGTCAAATGCAACTACCACGCTCCTGACCTGATCCTGTCCGGCATATAACCGTATCCGGTCGATCAGTTTCTGGTGTCCCCGATGCAGGCCATCGAATTTTCCCAATGTAACGGCTGTCCCGGCACTGTCCGTATACCCTTCGATTCCTTTTATATAACGCATTGCAATCCCTCTTATGTCATTTCATTACTGTCACAAAACATCTTCACAATCTGAAAGTTCTTTTTTTCGTCACTGTAGCTGTATATTGCGATAAATCGGCCGTCAGAATTATATACCCGCACATATTCATCATCATCATAATGATCGGATCCGCCCGGTATTGTAAATGTATTCCCATTATAAGCGAGTCTTTGTGCTTCACCTGAAAGAACGATTCTCTGATATGTTTCAAACATCGCATCAATCGGAATAATAATTTCCTGCAAGGTTCCGTTCGCTTTAAGCTTTTCTGCTTCCGCCAGTGAAATGCTGTCATTCAGCGTAAAGCAGCCTACTCTGGTCCGTATCAGTTCTTCCATACACCCGCCGCAGCCAAGCCGGTGTCCCACGTCATGGCATAAAGTCCGGATATAGGTGCCTTTGGAACAACTGACTTCCATTTTAACCCGGGGCAGATCAATCTCCCGAACCTGAATATCATGGATCGTAACCGTTCTCGCCTTTCTTTCAATCTCTTTCCCCTCGCGGGCAAGCTCGTACAACTTTTTACCGCCGATCTTAATGGCTGAATACATCGGCGGGAGCTGATCATAGGAACCGATAAATCCCCTGATGCATTCCTGTACCGCTTCTTCAATCAGGTAGTCGGTCGTCTGCTCTTCGAGCACCGCTCCGGAAGCATCCTGGGTGTCGGTAGTCTTTCCAAGCAAAAGTACGGTCTCATAGGTCTTGTCTTTATCGGTCAGGAGATTGCAGAGTTTGGTCGCTTTTCCCAGACAGACCGGAAGCACTCCGGTTGCATCGGGATCCAGGGTACCGGTATGACCAATCTTTCGCTGGCCGGTGATACCCCGCAATTTTGCTACCACATCATGTGAAGTAAAACCTTTTTCCTTGTATATGTTAATAATTCCGTGTATCATTTTATTCTCTGTTAAGCTGCCTTTCAATTTGTTTCAGTACATCAGCGATTATTCTTTCCGCATCCTGCCGCATATTGAATCCTGCTGCTTTTTTATGTCCGCCGCCGCCATAATACTGTGCTACACTGCTCACATCTACATCATTACCGGAACGCAGGCTGACTTTAAATTCGTCCTGACTGAGCTCATATAAGAATACAGCTGCTGCTACATCCTTGGTATTTCTCAGCTGACTGACAATTCCATCCAATTCTTTGGCCGTTACATGAAAGCGTTCTAAATCTTTCAAAGTCAGGGCCGCCGCAATTACCCGCCCATCCAGATGGAGTTCACTGTTTAACAGCGTATAGCCCAGTACCCGATTCTGATCATATGTTTTCTCATAATAGGTTTTTTCAATAATCCCGGCTGCATCAATTCCTTTGCGCATCAGTTCAGCCGCTGCTTCCATGGTCGACGGTGCCGTCGCACTATACCGGAAGACCCCGGTATCGTGGATAATCCCAAGATACAGGCACTCGGCTGCATCCCTGCTGATCTTCTCCTTATCGCAGAGGTTATATATCAGTTCCGATGTGGAACTGGCTTTGGACTCAATATAATTAACATCGGCATATTCGGTATTGCTGATATGATGGTCAATGCAAACGGTCCGGCCGGCACGCCGGAATAAACTTTCGGAAAATCCCAGCCGCTCACTGTCACCGCAGTCTAATGCGATAAACAGATCATATTCTGCCCGCGCCTTTACTTCATGGCGGATTTCATCACAGTCTTTAATGAAGCAGAACGGATCCGGTATCTCCTCCAGATAAACATCTGCCTGCAGGTGAGGATAGTTCTGCTTCAAATACAGATAAAGCCCCATACATGATCCCACACAATCGCCGTCAGGACGCATATGGCCTCCGACGGCGACGCTGGTCACATTCTCAAATAATTCACTGAAAATCATGATTCGTCCTCTTCTGCTATCTCTCGTGTAACATCATCAATCTTCTTTGACATATTGACCCCGTACTCAATTGACTGATCCAGCACAAATTTCACTTCCGGAGTATTCCGCATGTTCAACGAATGGGCCAGTTCGCGGCGGATATATCCCTCCGCACTTTGCAGTCCCTTGACCGTATTCATCTGTGCTTCTTCATCACCCAGTACACTGATATAAGCCTTACAGGTCTTGAGATCAGGAGCTACTTCTACTGCTGTCACCGAGGTCATGGGTGCCACACGGGGATCTTTGATCCCAGTACGCAGGATGTTGCTCAGTTCCCTTTGAACCTCTGCGTTTACCCTGGTATTTTTAATACTGCGTTTTCTCAAGCTATTTCCTCTTTTCTATCTTTATCGCGGAACTTCAACCATCTTATATGCTTCAACCTGGTCCTCTTCCTTGATATCATTATATTTTTCAAAGACAAATCCACATTCATAGCCAGCCTTTACTTCCTTCACATCATCTTTGAACCGTTTCAGCGAAGCCAACGAACCATCGTGGATCACCACACCGTCACGGATGATCCGGGTCGAACAGCCGCGTTCAAATATCCCGTCAAGCACATAGGAACCGGCAATTGTTCCGATTCCGGAAGCTTTGAATATCTGACGCACTTGCGCATGACCGATCACCTTCTCCTCAAAGACCGGATCCAGCATGCCTTTCATCGCCGCCTCGACATCTTCGATCGCACTGTAAATGACACTGTATAAGCGGATGTCAACCCCTTCCCGGTCGGCTGTTTCTTTTGCAGTAGCATCCGGCCGGACGTTAAATCCGATAATAATCGCATTGGATGCTGATGCCAGAATGACATCTGATTCATTGATCGCACCAACACCACCGTGGATGATCTTCACTACAACTTCATCATTGGATAATTTCATCAGACTCTGTTTGATCGCCTCTACCGAACCCTGAACATCAGCCTTAACAACCAGGCCAAGTTCCTTAAGATTACCTTCCTTAATCCGTGAAAACAGGTCATCCAGAGATAATTTTGCCTTTGTATCCTCCAGCATTTTCACCCGGCCCTGGGAAATAAATGTTTCGGCAAATGCTCTGGCATCTTTATCATTCGCGCAGCCAACAAATACTTCACCGGCATTGGGCACATCATTCAGACCCAGAATTTCAACCGGCATGGACGGACCAGCTTCTTTGACCCGTCTTCCCTTATCATCCATCATCGCTCTTACTTTGCCGTAAGCAGAACCAGCGGCAATCGCATCGCCGACCCGCAGAGTTCCTTTTTGTACCAGTACCGTTGCCACAGAACCTTTACCCTTATCGAGCTCGCCTTCAATGACAAGCCCCCGGGCATTGCGGCCGGGATTCGCCTTTAATTCTAATACTTCTGCCGTCAGAAGCAGCATTTCCAGCAATTCAGGGATACCATCTCTGGTCTTCGCAGATACCGGTACGAAGATGGTGCTTCCGCCCCAATCCTCCGGAATCAGTTCATATTCCGACAACTCCTGTTTTACACGGTCAACATTAGCACTCGGCTTATCCATTTTATTTATAGCAACCACAATTTCAATACCGGCTGCTTTCGCATGATTGATCGCCTCCACCGTCTGCGGCATAACACCATCATCGGCTGCAACCACCAGGATTGCAATATCGGTAGAACTCGCTCCACGCATACGCATAGCGGTAAACGCTTCATGTCCCGGTGTATCCAGGAAGGTAATCTTCTCACCATTTACCTCGGTCACATAAGCACCGATATGCTGAGTGATTCCGCCCGCTTCCCGGTCAATGACGTTGGTATCCCGGATGGCATCCAGCAGAGAGGTCTTGCCGTGGTCAACATGCCCCATGACGCATACCACCGGCGGACGCTTTTTCATCTTGCTTTCATCTTCGTCCTCTTCTTTCAGAAGTTCTTCGATCACATCTACTACTATTTCTTTTTCACATAATATCTCAAATTCAAGTGCGATTTCTTCTGCAGTGTCATAATCAATCTCCTGATTAACAGTCACAATCTTGCCCTGCAAAAACAGCTTTTTCACTATTACAGACGGCTGAATCTTCATCTTATCCGCCAGTTCTTTGATGGTCAGAACTCCCGGCAGCACAATCTGTTTGATTACTTCCTTCTTTTCCTGAACTTTTGACTGCGGCTTCTTAAGCTGTACTTCAGTCTGCTTAGTCTGTTTATTTTTATTATTGCGGTCATTCTGATAATTCTTTTTATTGAAATCTTTCCCTTTACTCCGCTGCTGCTTTTGTGCATCTGATGTCGCCGGAGCTGCCGGGATCGCATCATTGCGCCGGGTATCTCTTCTGCGGTCAGTATTTCTGTCATTCGGCCGGTCATTGTTCCGCCGCTGAGTATCCTGTCCCTGAGGACGCTGACCCGGTGGTCTATTGCCCTGCGGACGCTGATAATCCGGACGCTGACCCTGCGGTCTCTGGCCCTGTGGACGTTGGCCCTGCGGTCTATTACCATCTTGTCGCTGACCCTGCGGTCTTTGACCTTCCGGACGCTGACCCTGCGATCTCTGACCTTGCGGACGTTGGCCCTGCGGTCTATTACCATCTTGTCTCTGACCCGGTGGTCTTTGACCATCCGGACGCTGACCCTGTGGTCTCTGACCTTCCGGACGCTGGCCCTGCGGTCTCTGGCTCTGCGGTCTCTGGCCTTCCGGGCGCTGACCCTGCGGTCTCTGACCTTCCGGTCTCTGGCTCTGCGGTCTCTGACCTTCCGGGCGCTGATTCTGATTACTATTCATCGGACGTCGCTGTACCTGACTATTATCCCTTCTTTGGCCCTGATTATTCGTCTGACGGCCTTTATAACCACCCTGCTTCGCACCACTTTGCGTATTCTGCGGCCGGAACACATGGACGATATTTTTTTTCTTCGGTGCATCCTGCGCTTCTTCTCTGGTTTCCTGCACTTTCACCGGCTCACTTTTTGGTGCCGTTTCACTTTTTGGTGCCGCTTCACTTTTTGGTGCCGCTTCACTTTTTGGTGCCGCTTCACGCTTGCCGCCAAAATCACTTCTGATCGCTGCCGCATCTTCATCCGATAATGAACTCATATGGCTCTTCACCTCAATGTTTTTGGTTTTAATGTGTTCCAGTAATTCTTTATTTGTTTTATCCAGCTCCTTAGCTAGTTCATGTACTCGCAATTTTGTCATATTTTCTACCTCCTATGCAATTGTCTCATCGCCTTCGCTAATTTTCTTCATGACTCCTTCTGCAAATCCTGCATCTGTTATAGCAAGAGATGCCCGGAATTCTTTCCCCATTGCATGGCCTAAGGTATCTTTATCCTCATAAAAATAAGTTGGCACACTATAGAAATCACACATGTTTTTAAACTTTTTTTTCGTATTATCAGATGCATCGTTCGCCACGATCACCAGTTTGGCATATCCTGACTTCACGGCTTTCTCAGTGGAAAATTCACCGCTTACCGTCTTGCCGGCTTTCGTTGCAAGCGAGACCAGAGATAAAACTTTATTTTGTTTCAATCTGCTTCATCTCCTCCTCTAACCTTTCATATATCTCTTCCGGAATAGATTGTTTAAAGGAACGTTCCAGGCCTTTATTCTTAATCGCCTTATTTAAACACTCCCCGGAAAAACATACATATGCGCCGCGGCCGTTTTTCTTGCCTGTTACATCTAATAAAATCTCATTTTCCGGCGTTTTTATCACACGCATCATTTCTTTTTTGCTTTTCATTTCCCGGCAGCCCACACATTGCCGCATGGGAACTTTTTTCTTGCTGCTCAATTAATCACACTCCATATCCGTTTATTCTTCTTCAAAAAAAATGTCTTGACCATCATCATAGCTCTCTTCGTAAACGCCTTCCTGCATCAGCTCCATATAATTTTCCGGAAGATCGCCGGCTTCAATAGCCTGAGTCTCACTCTTAATATCGATCTTATATCCGGTCAGGCGGGCTGCCAGCCGCGCATTCTGTCCTTCTTTACCGATCGCCAGGGACAGTTGGTAATCAGGAACCACTACGCTTGCTGTCTTCTCATCCGGATCGGCCATAACTGAGATGACTTTAGCCGGGCTAAGGGCATTTTCAATCAGGATTGCCGGGTTGTCGCTCCAATTGATGATATCGATCTTTTCTCCCCGCAATTCACTTACAATGGCATTTACTCTGCTACCGTTCATACCGACGCAGGCACCGACCGGATCAACATCGGAGTCATTAGACCACACGGCGATCTTAGTCCGCGAGCCGGCTTCCCGGGAAATACTTTTAATCTCTACAATGCCTTCCTTCACTTCAGTCACTTCTGCTTCAAACAGACGCTTGACCAGTTCCGGATGGGTACGGGAAACTAAGATTTTCGGTCCTTTGGTAGTGTTCTTTACCTCTACGACATAAAGCTTGATCCGCTCGGTCGGCTTAAATACCTCTCCTTTGACCTGCTCGTTCTCAGTTAGCAATGCATCTGCCTTCCCCAGATTTATACTGATGTTTTTACCAACATAACGCTGTACGATACCGGTAACGATATCTTTTTCTTTTTCAAAGTACTGATCATATACAACCTTCCGTTCTTCTTCACGGATCTTCTGCAGGATCAGGTTCTTTGCATTCTGCGTCGCGATCCGGCCAAATTCTTTGGATTCTACCGGAATCCGAACAATATCACCCAGTTCAAATTTTGAATCAATCAGCTTAGCTTTATCCAGGCGGATCTCTTCAACATCATCTTCCACATCCTCTACAACCGTCTTTTCCGCATATACAGAATAATCGCAGGTTTCACGGTCCATGATCACTTTTATGTTATCCGCTTTTCCGAAATGATTTTTACAGGCATTCATCAATGAATTTTCAATCGCATCCAATAAGGTTTCCTTACTGATATCTTTTTCCTTTTCAAGGATTGTCAATGCTTCTAATAATTCTGTGTTCATTTTTTCGTTCTCCTCCTACATTAAAAGTCAAATGCCAGCCGGATCAATGCAATATCAGTTCTTGCAATCACGGCCTCTGTATCATCTTCGCATACAATGGTTACGCTCTCTTTATCATAACCCTTTAAAATACCAATAAACTCTTTCTGCTTGTCAATGGCCCGGTAAGTTCGGATTTCAACCTCTTTGCCCACACTTCCGGCAAAATCTTTTTCTTTCTTCAGCGGCCGCCCAAGTCCTGGTGAACTCACTTCCAGAATGTAACTGTCTTCAATAAAATCTTCAGCATCCAGAACATCCGATAATCTCCTGCTGATATCAACACAGTCATCGATCGTAATCCCCCCGGGCTTATCAATATATGCCCGCAGATACATCTGCCCGCCTTCTTTCACATACTCCACATCTACCAGCTCAAATTTGGCTTCTGCCATCATCGGCATCAAGATGTGTTCTGCTCTCTGCTCGTAATTCTCTCTTTTTGACAATCCAAAACTTCCTTTCTCCAACAAAGAAGAGTGAACTCGCGTTCACTCTTCGGTCAATCTCTTATGCAACTGTAAGATATTATAACACGGAAATAGGGGTAAAGCAAGGGTTTTTCCAAGATTCTCGGCAATTTCGCATTATTTACAGGCGTGTTTTCACGCCTTTGGTATCACGCTTACCCGACTTTAAGCGATTCAGTGTTACTTCTTTTCCCCGATACGCGGCTTTCGTTTCGGTTCCCTCTTCAAACAGATATGCTGACTCCAGCTCATCATTCCTCTGTAATTTGATACCACGGACACCCACGGCACCCTTTTTCTTCTCCGAAACTTCCGCCGCCTCAAAGCGCAGGAAGTAGCCGTCTCTGGTCTGCAGTACCACATTCTGACTGTCATTAACCAACGCAATGGTTACCACCTGGTCGTCCGCCTGCAGCTTAGTCGCTGCAATGGTACGTTTAATTACCTGGAATTCGGAGCCGTCCACTTTCTTGATCATTCCCATTTTAGTAGCAAACAGGAATTTGGCGAAACGCAGCTGTTCTGAATCGCACATATATACAATTTCTTCCTGAGTACTGTTATAATTACTCAGGTTATCGATCGGCTGTCCCTTATCCCGGAATTTTCCATGAGGTACATCCAGCACCTTGACCTGATGCATCTTACCATTATTCGTAAACAGACAGATTCTGCCCGTATTCAGGCATGAAATCAAAAACCTGCTTTCCGTGTCAGCCGCCTCCTTATTCCGTTCATACACCGCTGCATCGACCGTCTTGGCATAACCGAAACGGTCCATTAGAAACATGACTTCCTGCTCTTCGATCTTATTTTCTTCAAATATGGCTGCTTCGGCATTCTCAATCACTGTTCTGCGCTTTCTGCCATATTCTTTCTTGAAGCCGTCCAGCTCTTCGATGATCACATTTGTCATCGAATCATAGTTATTCAGGATGTCTTCATACCGGACGATATTCTCTAGGGTCTTATTATGTTCCAGCTTAAGCGCCTCGATTTCCAGACCGATCAGACGGTATAACCGCATTTCCATGATCGCGGTTGCCTGACGTTCGGTAAAACGAAGCATTGCAGCCATCTTCTTTGATACATTAGATTTAAATTTGATATTATCGGTTTTCCCTTCGGTCAGGCACGCTTTAGCATCACCTACCGACTTGCTGCCGCGAAGGATCTCAATGATCAGATCAATCACATCACATGCCTTTATTAGTCCTTCCTGAATCTCCCGCTTATCCTGTTCCTTATTCAGTAAATTACGATATTTCCGGGTTGCCAGTTCAAACTGGAAATCAACATGGTGTTCAATAATCCGCTTCAATCCCATCGTCTCCGGCCGGCCGTCGGCAACCGCCAGCATGTTGACGCCGAAGGTATCTTCCAGACGGGTCTTTTTATATAGCATATTTATCAGATTATCAATATCGGCATCCCGCTTCACCTCGATTACGATGCGGATTCCTTCTTTAGATGACTGGTTGGATATATCGGTGATATCATTGGTCTTTTTGGATTCCACCAGATTGTACACGTCATTTAGGAATTTTCCGATACCGGCACCGATCATCGTGTAAGGAATCTCAGTGATGATGAGCCGCTTCTTGCCGCCTTTTATATCCTCTACATCTACTTTGCCGCGCAGCTTAATCTTGCCGACGCCGGTTTCATAGATAGCCGGCAGATCATCTTTATTCACTACCACACCGCCGGTCGGGAAATCCGGACCTTTGATATGCTGCATCAATTTCTTAGTAGTAATGTTATCATCCTGCATATATGCCTTAACAGCATCAATTACTTCTATTAGGTTATGGGTGGGAATACTGGTCGCCATACCGACCGCAATTCCTTCTGTCCCATTGACCAGCAGATTAGGGATCCGCACCGGCAGTACTTCCGGTTCCTTTTCAGTCTCATCAAAATTAGGGACAAAATCAACTACATCTTTATCAAGATCGGACAGGTAAGCTTCCTGGGCAATTTTCGCCAGACGGGCTTCCGTATAACGCATCGCTGCCGCCCCATCTCCTTCAATGGAGCCAAAGTTACCGTGTCCATCGACCAAAATCATTCCCTTTTTAAAGTCCTGAGCCATTACGACTAAAGCATCGTAGATGGAGCTATCCCCATGAGGATGATATTTACCCATTGTATCTCCAACGATACGGGCGCATTTACGATAGGGCCGGTCGCAGCGGATACCGAGTTCATGCATATCATATAGGGTCCGGCGCTGTACCGGTTTCAGACCATCACGTGCATCCGGAATAGCTCTGGCAACGATTACACTCATGGCATAGTCGATATATGATTTCTTCATAACTTCAGAATATTCTGTTCTTATCACTTGTGCTTCCTGCAACTTTTGTCCCTCCTATATGTCCAGTTCCGCTTCGTTGGCATTCTCATATATAAATGAACGGCGCGGCGGAACTTCTGTTCCCATCAGCATCTCGGTCACACTCGAAGCCATTCTGGCATCCTCGATTTCCACCAGCTGAAGCCGCCGGGTATCCGGATCAAGTGTAGTTTCCCATAGCTGCTGGGCATCCATTTCCCCCAGCCCTTTGTAGCGTTGCAGTGCGAAAGGTCCCTGGTGCTTTTTGCGATATCTTTCCAACGCCTTATCATCATAGAGATATTCTTCTTTGCCTTTCTTCGGCATTGCTTTATAAAGCGGCGGCATGGCGATATAAATATGTCCCTCGTAAATAAGCTCCGGCATAAACCGGTAGAACAGGGTTAACAGCAGGGTGGAAATATGTGCACCATCGACATCGGCATCAGCCATGATAATGATCTTATCATAGCGGAGCCTGGAAATATCAAAGTCATTGCCGTACCCTTCTGAGAACCCGCAGCCAAAGGCATTGATCATGGTCTTAATCTCAGTGTTAGCAAGCACTTTATCAATGCTGGCTTTCTCTACGTTCAAAATCTTACCCCGGATCGGCAGGATTGCCTGAAACATACGGTTTCTGGCTGTCTTAGCCGAACCACCGGCAGAGTCCCCCTCAACAATGAAGATCTCACACTTTTCCGGATCTCTGCTCTCGCAATTGGCCAGTTTACCGTTGCTGTCAAACGAATATTTCTGCTTAGTCAGCAGATTGGTCTTGGCCCGTTCCTCAGTCCTGCGGATCTTTGCAGCTTTCTCCGCACAAGAGAGAACCTGCTTTAAGTTCTCTACGTTGCGGTCAAAATAATGCACCACCTCTTCACTGACGATCTTCCCAGTGGCTCTTGCCGCATCAGGATTGTCCAGTTTCGTCTTGGTCTGGCCCTCAAACCGCGGATCAGGATGTTTAATCGAAACGATCGCCGACATGCCGTTACGGACATCCGCCCCCGTAAAGTTGGCATCCTTTTCTTTTAATATGCCTAATTCACGGGCATACTGGTTCATGACCGCCGTAAAATTGGTTTTAAACCCGGTAAGATGGGTACCACCCTCAGCATTATATATATTATTACAGAAACCTAAGACATTTTCGTGGAATTCATTGACATACTGGAATACAACTTCCACTTCCACCCCTTCATTCATACCTTTGAAATAAACCGGCTCGTGGATCACTTCTTTATTGGCGTTCAAATCTTTGATAAAACCGATGATCCCATCAGGTTCACGATAGGTAATCGGTTGATTTTCCGGCTTACGCTTGTCCTGAAAGACAATGGTCAGAGTCGGATTCAGATAGGCCGTCTCATGCAGGCGGCTCATGATCTCATCGGCTTTAAATTTAGTCCGCTCGAAGATGGTATCATCAGGGAGAAAATTCACTCTGGTTCCGGTTTTTTTAGTCTTACCGATGACCGGGAGTAACCCATTATTCAATGCAATGACCGGCTCGCCTCTTTCGAAACGATCATGATGGATCGCCCCTTCCCGGCTGACTTGCACATCCATATATGCCGACAAAGCATTTACGACCGAAGAACCTACTCCGTGCAGACCCCCGCTCGTCTTATATGAAGAATCGTCAAATTTACCTCCGGCATGCAGTGTTGTATATACCACCCGCTCCGCCGACACTCCTTTTGCATGCAGACCAACCGGTACACCGCGGCCATTATCTTCAACGGTTGCCGAACCGTCGGTCTCCAATGTCACATTTATTAAGCTGCAGCAACCAGCCAAATGCTCATCCACTGCATTATCCACAATCTCGTATACCAGGTGGTTCAAACCCTTGGTCGAAACACTTCCAATATACATACCCGGCCGCATCCGGACCGCCTCTAATCCCTCCAGTACTGTAATACTTTCGGCTTCATATGTATTTTTTTTCGCCATCTTACCGGTATCCTTTCTATTTTCTTCCATACAGTCAATAGTTTAGCACAAAATGTAGGGCTTTTCAAACAATAATTTATTCGGTCAGCACACTATGTAGTACCTCTGCCAGCGGTTCCATCGCATTCTTTACTTCTTCCACCGTATTATTCTGTGCTCCGGCCTCTATCAGCAGCGTTTTTGGCTTTAGATGCATGTTATAACAGTAGGCTTTCAGATAAATACGCCTGGTAAATCCGGGGTATTTTTCACCGGCTGCTAACTGCATCTGCAGTGAGAACGCCAGATTATCGGCCCTATTGGGATTGTTCAGGTAAGCAATTTCACCATTCGTTCTGGTCCGGCTCATACCGTTAAAAAACATGATTTTAGCCGTCTGCTTACCATTGATTTCGGTTACCAGATGGGTAGACTCCTTGACCGCATCACGGTGAAGGTCAATTACCACTTCGATACTGGGATATTTGTTAAGAATAGCCTCCACTTCCGGTTTTGCCAATTCATAAGCCCTGCTTCGATCGAGATCACCATTGACCAGATCATAAACACCTTCATGATGAATGGCCTCGATACCATATTTATCCGTTAGCAGCTGAGCCAGATACGCTCCCGTCCCAACGATGCTATCGTCGGGATTACCCGCTTCTGAATCAATAAAGGCTTCCTGCGAATGGGTATGGAAGATCAGTACTTTTGGCCCTTCACTCTTGGCATCAATATTCATATCCTTATTTAGCATTTCTTCGACCGGCAGATCCTCACCGGAAATCATGGTCGAACTGTCCACCGTGTAAAAGTTGCTGATCAGGTAATCAAAATCCTTCAACTTATCCAGCGACGCATCGACCCGCGCTTCATTAGAAGCCTGCACCGCGGCATTATTCTCTTCACCGATCAGATTGCCGTTTTCATCCACTTGATTTTCATCCTGCGCCTGCTGGGCCAAAATCATCTGCACCGTCGCGTCATCTTCGATCTGCGTTTCGCCCCCCTTACTTGTACTTACGTATTTACTCAGCGGCGACACAAGCGAGCCCTGATCAGCCAGCCATGCCGACAGGCTGACACTTTCTTCGCCGGGCCGATACAAAAGGTTAGGCAAAAACATTTCTTCTGCTTTTGCCTGTACTTTCTGGCTGATCCCCATATCCCAATCATCAAAAATACGAATACCGCCGCTGTATATCACATATATCCCTAATATCATAATCAATGATCCGATGAGTAAATAGCTGGTTTTTATTTTTCGTTTCAATATATATACACTCCACTCTTTTATGCTGTCATTATATACTATATGAGTGGAATAAACATATTATGAGCATGTCTCACCGGAAAATAAAATATTCAATCCTTCGGAAATAGTATAGCTGATTCGCTTAATCGTTTCGTCAACATCTTTCGGCGTTACGAACATACCATTTAAATGCGGTGCAATCAATTCCCGGATCAACTCGTATTTTTCAGCCGCATTGTATCCCTGCAGAACTACCCCGACGCCTTTTAGTTTGTCCGATGTCTCTAAAGCAGCGATCAATTCCTCCATTGTATCATTGACAATGGTCGCAGCATCGACTACGGTGGGCACACCGATCGCCAGTACCGGCACACCGACCGTATCCCTGGTAATTCCATTTCGGTGGTTGCCCACTCCCGATCCCGGATTAATCCCGGTATCAGCTATCTGGATGGTGCGGTTCAGGCGCTTGCTGCTTCTGGCCGCCAAAGCATCAATCGCGATGATAAATTCAGGTTTAGTCTCTTCCACGACACCGCGGATAATCTCAACCGTCTCCATTCCGGTCTGTCCCATTACACCGGGCGCAATCGCGCTGACCAGGTGCACAGCATCTTTATCCATTGCATATTTTCCGTATTCTTTTATGATATGTCTGGTTACGACCAGGTTGTCGGCTACATTCGGACCCAACGCATCCGGGGTCACATCCCGGTTACCCAGGCCAACGATCATCACCGAATAATCCATTTTCCCATCCGGAAGCACACCGCTGATCATATCTTTCAGACAGTTTGCAATATCACAGGAAATCTCACGATGATAATCTTCATCCGGTACTGCCATATTCGGCGCTTCCATCGTTATATAAGTGCCCACCGGTTTTCCCATGGTTTTAGCGCCCTTCTCTGTCTCAATCCGGACCGTGGTGGTTTTTATTTCCCGCTCTTCATCATATTCTTCCTCTAAAATCACGCCCTGTACTTCTACATTATCTGATTCAAATCGCTCTTTCTGCTCTAATGCCAAATCGGTTCGAATACTGTACTTTTCAATCATCTTCATGCAACCTCACTTATTGATTTTGATGTATTGGTAGGTTTTACAATAAGAATAAGAAATATGTATCAAAAGTTTTATTTTATTGACTACAAACACAAAAAAATCACACAATTTCCATATCGTCGTCAAATACCCGCGCTATAGTATAGCCTAAACAAACTATTAATAATGAAAAGGATGTGCAATATGAAAACAAAAAAATGGTTATCTTTATTTTTTGTACTTATTTTATGTGCAGCATTATTCGGCTGCCAAAACACTGCAGATAATACCGGCACAACGAACGAAGAAAGTACAAGTGAAGATGAAGACTCATTATATGGTCAGGTAGAAAGTATTGATGGTAATGAAGTTACTCTTGCCCTGGCCGAAACTCCGCAGGGCGGCAATGCGATGCCGGAAGGCGAAATGCCGGAAGGTGAAATACCGGAGGGCGAAATGCCGGAAGGTGAAATACCGGAAGGTGAAATGCCGGAAGACATGGAAGAAGGACAAATGCCGGGACTGAATTTGACCGGCGAAACCAAGGTTATTACTTTGACCGATGATATGCTGGCGGATATTGCAGTCGGCGATATCATCATCGTAAAAATGGATAATAACACCGTAACCTCAGCTGTCAAAGCTGGCATGGGCGGCGGACCCGGTAATCGCCCTGATGCTGATCCGGAAAATGCAGCCGGCAGCCAATCGAAGGAAACCGGCGATAGTTCCGCTGAAGATACCGCAGATGCACTATAAAGCCAAATTAGAGCGGGTTAGTCATCGGATAAATAATGCTGATTTTTGAGAATTTGCTTAAAATTGTATTGACAGAACCTGCATGATATCATAGAATATATGATGTGTTGCGTTAGAACGTCCGTGTCCGGCTCTAACGAGTATCCGATTGATAATATGAGATTTGGAGGTGTACGTCATTGGCTAATATTAAATCTGCTAAAAAGAGAATTTTAGTAAATCAGACCAAAGCAGCAAGAAATAAGGCGATTAAGTCCAAAGTAAAGACTTATGTGAAAAAAGTTGAGACCGCTGTTGCTAGTAACGATGCAGAAACTGCAAAGTCTGCTCTTAAAGAAGCAATTTCAGAAATCAACAAAGCTGGAACCAAAGGTGTTTATCACAAAAATACCTGTTCCCGCAAGGTTTCCCGTCTGACAAAAGCTGTTAATGCAATTGCATAATATAAAGTGAGACTTGTTCAGAGGGGGTTTTAAACCCGCCACTGAACTTAGCCGAACTTATCCAGGGACATTAGCTGCCCTTATCCCGCCGCCTAAGAGGCGGGGGTATTAGGGCAGGTTAGTCATCGGATAAATAAATAGTTTAAGACAACCATACCGTCATGTGGTTGTCTTTTTATTGCAGTCAAAACGGAACGCAATCCGCTTTGCTGCTTGGGATGTTAAAAAAAATGATTCCATATCTGTTCTCCCCAAAGTAATGCAGCCGCCATCCCAATACATAGAAATGGACCGAATGCAAAGTGTTCTTTTCTGCTTTTTTTTCGCGTTGCCAACAGATATATTCCATATGCTCCGCCGGTTAATATGGCTAAAACCAATGCGATGAGATTTAGCTTCCAGCCCAGAAAGATACCGCTTGCCGCCATGAGTTTAATATCACCGCCGCCAAAAGCTCCGGGAACCATCAGGGTTATAATCAGCAGCGGACCACTGACTGCCACCAGACCAATTCCCCGCTGCAAAAGGCCGATTTCCGGAAAAGCTAAGATCGACATCACCCCGATAATCAATACCGTGATTACAAAACTATTGGGAATTTTCATGGTATCCATATCTACTATAGCGATAACCGTTATTGTGGCAAAAAAGGCAAATACTATAACCGCCTGTAAGGTATATCCATACTTCAGAACACAGGCCACTGCTGCCAGACCGCCGAGCAGCGCTGCCAGTACATGGCGGGCAGAGAGGGGGCCCGGGCAAACGTTTAAAAATAAGAAGGACGAGGCCCCTGCTAAGAATATGAGTATATATGTTAAAGTTATCATTGCTGTAGTCATTGTGTTCTCCGTTTCATACTCTTTTCATGCGCCGCAAAGTCATAAATAATTATACAACTAACGGAGAGGTTTTCAAAGAGATATACTGTTGTTATTCACTAAAAAGTGAATAAGCAGAGATCTTGCGTATCCTCCAAGCAATCAGCATAGACACAAAATAGGCTAATATGACCAGCGCAGCGCATGTCGCAATCGTCCAGCCTGTCGGAGACGGTAAATTAACTTTAACGATACCCGCGCTGCGCACAAGCGCTGCGAACAATGGGCTAAAACCAAAATATCCGCCCGCACCGCCAAGCAGCACCCCAAAAACAATGACCGGAATGTAATTAAATGCAATTTGGTTCATGAGCTGAAAAGTGGTAAAACCCACAGCCTTTTGTATACCAAATTCTCGCTTTTTACGAAGGATCAGCGTCTTAATAACCATATACAGCACTAAAATAACGATCACCACGGTTATGAGAAGGATAACGGCGGCCACAGCAGCAAAAATACTGCCGTATTGGCTTAACTGAGCATCTATCATTTCACTCATATCAACAGTATAGCTGAAAACATCTCCCTCCTGTGATTTCACACTTTCAATAAAAGCTTTCACATCAGTGCCTTCCGTCAGATAGATATAAATCTGGTCGAACTGATAATCATTTTGAATGGTCAGCAAGCCGTCATAGCTCATAAGCATATTGATACCGTAACTGTTCATCAATTGCATGGTACCGGTGACTAAATATTCTTTTGTTTGACTGCCCTGCTCCACGGTTACGGTATCACCGATTTTCTTTCCCAGAACATCCGCAAGATTAACACCGATGGTCACTTCGTTGTCATGCTTGGGATATCTCCCCTCATACAGTATATTGCCTTCAAGCTGAGAAAAATCTTTCACGATATAGGTTGTAGTGTCAACCTCATCCGTCCGCAAGGTTACGTCCTGATAGCCGAAAGCCTTCCTGACCTCCTTACGCTGGAGCAGTCTCTTTATCACATCTTCGGTATCACTTCTGTTTTTCAGCACCAGTCCCGCATCCGGTTTTTCGCCTGCGATTATAGAAGTAAACGTGTCCGGCTCTACCCCAATGTTATAATAGATCGAAATACCGGTGATTGAGGTAAAGGATACAAACGCTATAATAATGATAATCATAAGAGCTTGTTTTTTATTTTGCACGAGTTGCTTCATAGATAACAAAAATGGTAATGCCCCATGTGATTTTTCAAGCGGAATCCTGTTCTTCTTAAAACTATGAGTTTCAAACCCGCTGCGCAGAGCTGTGAGCGGATGGAGCTTATTTATACGCCTTGCCGCCACAAAGGATACCATCAATACAGACAGTAACACAAAACACAATGCAATAGCCGCCATAAAGAAGTCAAAACCGGGATTCCAAATTAAAGCCGACTGCGTTTCCAAAATCCCGGACAATAATGGCAGCAGCAGCCACGAAACCGCAATACCCAAAATCCCGCCTATAACGGATATATTGCCGAATTGAAGTAAAATGGAAGATACGATTTGATTGCTTTTGTACCCGGCCGCCTTTAACACGCCGATGTTCGTCATACTTTCCTCTATATTATTGATGATACCAAAGCGGATAATGATCAGGCTTACAACCATAATAATCAGTGCAAAGGCTGTTATGATCAACGCCATAAGCATCGGGATAAAGATGCGCGCCGTTTTTACATCATTATAATTGAGTGAATAGATATATGCCGTAGACGCCTGGTCAGATCCCTCAGAATAAAAAAACTCTTTTGAATAGTCAAGCTGTACCTGAATACCAAGACCGCTATCCTCCAAACGAACAGATTGCAGCCAGCATTGATTGTCTGTAAATTCGCCTGAAAGTCTTTCGTAAGTATTGTCCGAGACATAGAATCGGTACAAGGTATTCATTAGTGCGCCATAAGAGACGTCCTCTGTAAATCCGGCTATTGTGAAATGCATTTCCGTACCCGAAAGTCCAAGCGTATAGCGGTCGCCCAATTCAAATCCTCCGGCCGCTTTCATAAGATATGGTACATAAATTGAATTATCGTCTAATGGAAGTGAATCACCGATCAGGGACGGTGGATTCATTTTCTGCGGCTCTTGTGCATTGGCGAAAATAATGACACCGGGGGCTTTGGCTCCGTTCATGTAATAATCTCCCATGCCTGATATAACCGGCTGCTTTTCCGTTTCGGTTACTCCGGAATACTGCTTAAGCCATGCCAATTGTTCATCCGTTGTGATGTTATCGGCCTGAAGTATCGTCAAATGAGGCGCATACAGCTGATTTGCCCGGTCATCAAAGTCTTTGCTGTAATTAAAATACAAAACCAAACCAATGTTCAGAAACATGACCGCTATCAGCACAAATATCAGTAAACTAACCGCTTGACTTTTGCTTTTTCGTATGTTGGCGGCCGCAAGCATCGTGATTTTCCTCATATTTACCACCCCATCTCATTCAAAAAAACGTTCAGCTTCTCATGCCGTTCTTTATCGCCGCTCACATAGTTGCCCAACCGGCATTCGCCGTGGATCACGCCATCGCGCAAGTATAGGATGCGGTTGCCGCGCCGCGCCGACCTCAAATCGTGGGTGACCATGACGATGCTCTGTCCCTGCTCGTTCACCTCTGTAAGTGCGTCGAGTACCGCCTTACCGAATGTGGAGTTGAGCGCACCGGTCGGCTCATCGGTAAAGACGATTTTAGGGTTGTTGATGAGGGCGCGGGCGATACCGGCGCGCTGCGCCTCACCGCCAGAAACCTGAGAGGGAAATTTATGCCAAATTGTTTCGTCAAGATTTAGCAGGTTTAAAAGCTGCTTGGCTCTCCCTGCAACTTCCTTGCGGTTTTTGCTCACCAATAGACCGCAGGCTAATATGTTGTCAAGGATGCTCATATTGTCCAGCAGATATATCTGCTGAAACACAAACCCGCAGTTGTCACGCCGGAAAACAGCAAGACGGTCATTTGTCAGTCCGGATATTTCCCGGCCTTCAAATCGGATTTCACCGAGGGTCGGTTTATCCATGCCTGAAAGCGCATAAAGCAAGGTGGATTTTCCCGCACCGCTTGCACCCATGATCACGGTAAAATCCCCTTGGATGATATTTATATCCAGGTTTTTCAGCACATGCTGCTGGATCCCGCCGCTTGAAAAAGTTTTACATAACTTATTGGTTGATAAAATCGTACTTTGCATCGCTATTCTCCTTTATTATACAAAAATGAGGCTGCCATTAACAACCTCATTGTACCTCTAAAATCCTTAACAGGTCTTTACCCAATCCTTAACCAACCCTTAAATATTTTAACCGGCTAATCGCAGCATTAGCCTGAAAGTAATTCCATCCGTACGGTTTTCACATTGGAGCTCACCCGACATTTGCTCTATTAAATACCTTGATATATAAAGGCCAAGCCCATATCCCTTTTTCCCGGCAGCATTTTCACCACGGTAATATTTATTGAAAATAAGCGGAAGCTCATTATCTGAAACGCCAGCGCCAAAATCCAATATTTCCAAAACAAGCTGGCTCTCTTCAAAATAAGAATTGATTTCAATACTCGTTCCCGCATATTTATAAGAATTGCTGATTATATTGTCAATCACTTGCTGAAGCCGTAAGACATCGGCTAAAATAATGCAGTCCGGTATAGAATATGGTTTTGCACGGTGTTCGTAATCAGCGTTTTTTATCAGGCCGGAAATTACTGTACTAGGAACCTCAATCGCTGATACATTTAGTTCCTGAAGCTCCTCCAGTGTTGCGTGGAACATATTATTTACCAGTATTTCTATTTGACCCGTTTTCATTTCGATGGTTTTAAGCCGCGCGACATCTTTTTCATTATCGGCCGTGACAAGCATAAGTTCAGAAACCGCTTTAATAGAGGCAACCGGCGTCTTAATATCGTGGCTGAGTGAAGCGACAAGTTCCTTTTTACTTTGATTGGCATTCCGTTCATTTTCCCGGGCTTTATCTAATTCTTCCCGCATGATGTCGAAGCTCTCCGTGAATGCCCCGAACAGGTTGTCCCTGTCCATTTCTAATGGGACATCAAGATTTCCGGCGGCGATATTACCGGCAAATTTCTTTAACCTGTTAAATGGGCGGAATATAGCATGGTTCAGGTAAACGGCATAACCTGTATAAATAACCGCCAATAAACCCAGAACACCAGCATAAGCGGTTATCAGTGATATCTTATATGATTCCCATGTTTCGGCCGTATCGTTATAGAAGATCACTTTTCCCAAGGTTTCACCGTCTTTTTCAATATCCACGATTGTATCCCTGTGACGAATTGCACTGTTAATATTTTCATTTAGCCCGTTCCGGGTCGCGGCTATTAAGTTTCCAACCTTATCAAGGATGACATAGTCTAATTTATATTGTAATTCCGGCAATTCCGCTTCCTTTAACACGTCCTCCCAATTGTCGGACAATGTTTTTACAACATCATTTATCTCTGTAGGATTAAGCTGCACAGCCGGAGTGTTATGAAAAATAAATACGGCAAAAAGAATGCCAAAGACAAATACCGATAAAGTCAGAATGAGGACTCTTTTCACCTTCATGTATTACACTCCTCAAACATATATCCGGTCCCCCATACAGTCTTGATGTATTGAGGTTCATTTGGATCCTCTTCAATTTTTTCACGCAGACGGCGTATGTGTACATTCAATGTATTATCACCGGTTATGGGATCCTCCCATACCTTTCTAAATATTTCGTCTTTTGAAATAACTCGGTTTTTGTTTTGAATCAGATAAATCAGAAGCCTATATTCCAATGTCTTTAAGGAAATTTCCTGTCCATTCACTAAAACACTCCTATGCTCGTAATCGACCTTAAGTCTGCCTGCAACCAACGGCTCCGTATTTTTTACACTATATCGCTTCAGGACAGCCTTTACTTTGGCCAACAGCACAGAGAGAGAATAGGGCTTTTGAATGTAATCGTCGCCTCCGATATTTAACGCCAGCAACATATCATCGTCGCTTGTACGGGCGCTGATAAAGAGGATCGGCACGCTTACGGTTTCACGCAGCTGCTTACATAGATCAAATCCGGATGTATTTCCAAGATTTATGTCCAGCAGAATCAAATCTGTAAAATTCGTTTTGAAGAAATCCATACAAGATATTGAGTCAGCTACCCAGGCTGTATTCACGCCGAACATATTGAAATATTCGCATGTGCTTTGTGAAAGAGCCTCCTCATCATCTACAATCAGACAGTTATATTTCACGCGATTATTCCTCTCTTCCTTTTCTTTCTATTGTTCGTAGGATTTTTCACCTTAAATATTGATTGTATTCCTTTTGTTCAATTAATTATGTCCGACATAATGATAATACCATAAACGCGTTGTGTAAAGCTGTATTTTTCGACTTGCATTGTGAACGGGCATTATAAATATAATGCGCAACTTGAAAAACTGAAATTTATCAATTGGTGCCATTTATTTTTGCGTCAATCAATATTCTCTGTTCTTCTTTTCACCTACTGCAACCACAAGTTTTTTAAAAATCAATTTTTTCATTAAGTCTCTTGACGATGTAGCAGAAAGTCCTGTGATTTCTTTCACGGTTCTGCTTACAATAACTCCATTTTCCTTCAAATACTTCAATACTTTTCTTACATTTTCTGATAGCGTTTTATCAGCGGTTCTATCAACGGATATCAACGCCTTATCAACGGTGTTGCTTTTACCTATTTGTGCATCAAAGGAATATTATCTTAATTACAGCCTTCGAGATTTTTATAGGATGAGTGATAGAATTGCTATCGTTTTATCTTAATCATTTCTTTGATTTCACTTATTTTATATGCGGGAATCTTGCTATGAATAATAAAGTGACAATTTGGACAAACAGGAATTAAGTCTTGTATCGGATCAACTTCATATTCTTCATTTACTTCACTCAAAGGTTTAATATGGTGAATGTGAATTTTATCTTTAAAGTTATCGCCAAAATACTTTTGGAAGTTATATCCACATATAAAACAAGTTGCTCCGTAATGCTCAATGCATTTTTTGCGAGCAAACGGATTTCTTTCATAAGCATTTACCGTTATCTGTTTTTTTGCACCCTCATAGTGAATGTCAAATTCATCAGTGATATTCATATCCGAAATTGGTATATAATTTAAGCCCATTTCTTCCATTGCTTGAACTAATTCAGGACGTAATTGCCAATAGAAACTACCTTTCGAAAATCCCTTTTCAACTGATTCCCCGATCAAGGGAATATTCCAAAATCCTATTTTCTTATTATCATCGTGTGTTTTTGGATATTCTATATCTGGATACATCCTTTGAATGCGTTTACCAAAATAGATTAATTGCCACGATAGTTGTTGGTAATGATCTACATTCAAGCATTCTGCAATTTGAGTTGCTGTTGCTTTACATTTAGGAAAAAGAATTAAGGTTTTAAATATTTTAATTACATCATCGTTTACTAATTCTTTATTCTTTATTATAGATTTCCACAATATTTTGTCAATATCTATTGAATCGTTCCATAATTTCATATATCCTCCTAGTAAATAACTTTATTTTTCTCAATTGATCCCTGACATCAATATCGCATACTAAACATAATGGGCAACTAAATACATACCCCCAGAAGAGCATCTTTATCCTCTATATTACGGATAGCTGTATTTATAATTGTAATAATATTCCCTTATAGATTGCTCACAAAAGTCACTATGTCAGTTCGTTCTTTACCGAGTGCTTGGTCGGTTATATCAATTGCGGGTTGGAATATGCTTAAGTTACCCTCAAAGTGGTTAAACTCGTTAATCAAAGTCTTTTTTGAGGTAAGCCTTATTCTGTTCCTAATCTGAACGATGTCATTCTCATCGGGATAAGCTGCCGCGATTATTTGTCCCAACTTTTTCTTTTCGTTGGTGTCGATGTTAAACTTTGCGACAAGAGCTTTTTCCACCATTAAGCGGAGAAACAGATAGGTAAATGAATGGCGCAAGGTCTTATCCAACAATGGATACTCAGCATTATCAAGGATGTGTACTCCGTCAACCGTCTTGCTTAGAATATCAAGCACAGAGATTGTATAAGACGATGGTATCTTGTTATCTTTGTTGCCAAACAGAGATATATATATTCCTGCTATATCCACCTGTTCTGTTTTATAGCCGTGCATCAGCTGCGCCAATTTCTCGGATACTTCAGCATTGTTTATAATATTGGCATACCCACGCATAAAAGGAATCATTGAAATCAAGAACAGATTAACGTCTTTTATGTGCTCGAATATCTCATTTCTAAAAGTTGAGAGCAACTTTTCAAGATTGATGAGCATATCCTGCTCTTTAGATTTTAACGAAATAAAGCCATTCTCTTCACCATCGGTGTTATTAAGTAAATACAGCTTATAGCATTTATTATACTGGTTTTCAAGCAAGCGAAGTAAGTCGGTATTATGTGTCAAGACTATCCGTTTTTTATGATGTAACATCTTAACGATTGCATAGACAACCTTGTTTTTATATATCGAATCAAAACTGGAAATCGGGTCATCTATAATTACGATAGGGCAAGTTGAACTTTTAGCTTTCAAAAACTCGAAAGTTAGCGAAAGAAAATTTTGTTCTCCTGTACTTAAAGGTAGTTCATCACGATTTTTCCCTAAAAACTCTTGGCCTTGCAGTTTGATTTTCAAATTCTTTTTCTCGTCGCGCTCCAAGACAAGCGGCTTACTCATGCTATTGCTGATTATTTCTTGAATGTATAGCATATCCTCTTCGGTAATTTCCGGCTTTACGGCAACGAGTACTTGATATTCCGTCACCTTGTTCGGCAACTCACTTGTTGAAAAGGTTTCCAATAAATCGTTAATAACGAGTTGGCTGTATAATTTTTTATAAGCGTCAAACTCAGTAATCAATGTATTGATGTTAGCCTTATCGCCCTTGCTAATAGATTTAAGAAGAAGCGTCTTAATTTCAAACGGGTCACTAGCAGGTACAAGTTCAATAATCTTTTCGACCAATACCCTTACATCATTATCCATCGCATCATAGACAGATGTACGGTTTGCAGTTTTCTTTGTAAGTAATGATTGCCAATCAATGTCGTCAGTATCACAGACGATGCACTGACTCTTTTGGAAGCGGCTAAGAATTTTGATAGCTTCAGTGTTTTCCTCAATCTCACGAACGTGTGAGTTGGAAGACAGTGTGTTGCTTACGAGTTTTTCGATTTGCCCGATAATCGAGTTGGAATTGGCAAAATCGCTTTTTAAAAACTGTAACTTCTTTTCGTCGTACTCGGGCAGAGCAATAGATCCCATTGCCTCGAATACAGCAATCAGATTTTCGTCCGTATAGTTCTTTCCCTTTGATTTATTATTAGCGATGTCTTTGATAAAACCAGCGACTTCGGCTTCATTGACAAGGCCAATAAGTGGACTACTCGCAGCAGAAATCCCGTGATTGTTTTTTAACGTGGTTATAAGAGCAGTTATAATTTTTTCACGTTCAGATGCAATAAAACTCTGCAACTCAAACTCGCGCCTAATATTATCGCCGAGAAAGAAATCCTTTGTTTCGCCAGCGATAATATTTCGGTTATTTTGGTCGTTGATGATATGAAAAATGTCCTGCCCAGAAGTGTAAGAAGTATCGTCATATTCAAATTCTACTTTTGTGCCTTTGGCGTTTGACAAGACTCTAATAAGACTTGTTTTACCAGTGCCGTTTGGCCCATATATAACAGCAATTTCCTCACTGTTCATAGGGAAGTCTATTGTGTTGTTTTTCACAAGAGGTCTGAAATCTCTCGTGAAAATGTCGGCATTTTCAATTCTTTTGAGTTTTAACATGGATTCAGCAACTCCTTCGTTATTTACATTCAGTACAACAGATTGGGAATACTTTTCTTTTCGCCCCGTATTCAAACTTCCCATTATTGCTAAAATTAGGATGTCTGTCATAAACATAATACGCAACTGGAAATCAGCACTTTCCTGTGTAATTTTAAAACCTTCAGACACCATTCTAATGCTTTCTAATAATCTACTTGCTTGAAATAGCAATCATATCACTAATATCTTTCCTTCAAAAGTTTTCTCCATCCAGTTTACGGAAATGATTACTTTTTACTATCCCTAAACTTCAGTCTTTTATTGTATCCAATACTGGGATTATTAGATTCATATTTTAAAATAAATCCTGCTTCTCTTTCTTTTACTTCGCTCGCATCGTCCGATTCGAAAAGAATTTCCTTCCTCAATGTCCAATCTCTAAAATCATCTTCCAAAAAGTCACTAAACACATATTCCACGTCCCATGATCCAAAATAATTAATATGGTGACCGTCCTTTCCCCAATCAATACCTATATAGATTTTCCCATTTGGAAACGTAGTCTTATATACAATGTTCTTTCGCAACCAACCATCCTCCTTCAAGTACTTTACCGTATTATCACTTAACTCACTCCTCGACTGTTTCATTAATATCATTATAAAAAAGGTGTTTTATCCCAATGTTAAAGCTCCATATAATATGGGAGGACTTGCATTTATACAACATCACATTATCTACGTTGTCTACTTCTATTTTAACTGTCAATACTCCTATTTAAAAGGTAAAAGGAGTAAGCATATGCAATCAGATAAATCTTGTCCCATCGTAGAACAGTATCTGGCCTATCTTGTTACAATAAAAGGTCGCAGCCAAAATACAATATTAGAGTATCGATTGGACCTTCTACAATTTTTTAGTTTTATTGCAAGATACAGAGACATAGAGCATTCAGATTTCCAATTTGCTAATATTGAGTTTATTCAGTGTATCCAGCTTGGAGACATGTACGCTTTTCTAGCCTATTGCCAAGATATGCTTCAATCATCACCTGGTACTCGTGCAAGAAAAATTGTTTCCATACGTCAGTTCTGGAAGTATCTTAAAACAAGGGCTCACCTTATCGTTAACAACATTGCAGAGGAGCTGGAAAGCCCTAAACAACCCAAACGTATAGTCAGATGCCTTACTCTTGAAGAGTCTGTTAGACTTCTTATTGCAGCGGGTTCAAGCTCGGCACGAGATCATTGTATCATTACAATCTTTTTAAACTGTGCCCTACGCCTATCTGAATTAGCCGCATTAAATATTACTCAAGTAGATGCTGATATAATAACTGTAATCGGTAAGGGTAATAAAGAACGCAAAATTTACATGACTCCGGCGGTTAAGCAGGCACTAGCACATTGGCTAGCTATCCGTAGCACAATAGCTGTCAACTCAAATGCTTTGTTTATTTCTCGTAACAGAAATCGACTGGCAACACGCTCAATTCAGAATGTTGTAAAGAAATATATCGTTGCAGCCAATATCAATCCAGAGGGGTTGTCTACGCACAAATTGCGTCATACGGCGGCTACACTTATGTATAAATATGGTCGTGTCGATATCCGTTCCTTGCAAGAGATTCTCGGTCACGAAAGTATAGCAACCACAGAGATTTATACGCATGTTGATGATAGCCAACTACAAGCTGCTGTCAATTCAAACCCTTTAGCTATGATGTTCAGCTGAACATCATAGCATAAACATAATTGGCAACTCAAAGCTATAAGCAACCTGCGCGTTTTTCTTCAATAAATTCTATAAAACCATCGTGCTTTTGTTCATCAGAAAATACGGTAAAAGGCAGCAGTATGGCTTGCACCGCATTAATGTAGATGTATATTGCTTTCTCGGTTATAATAACACGTTCAATGGTGGAATACTTTACTCTTGCCTCTCCGTTCTCCGTTGTCTCAACGAAAAAATCATCTTCAAAGGAAATCGTTACATTGCTCTGATACGGCAGTTTACCGCTTTTCTTTATTCTTCCGATATTTTTCTTTATCTGTTTTGCCATGAGCGGTTTGAAAAATATCAACCAAAGTATTGCGACAATTCCAAAAGCAATATAAAAATAGTAAGTTACAACAGGTTCGTCTACTATTGTTCCAGCAATCAAACCACAAGCAACAAATATAATGGGAACAATGAAACGGTAAATTATCATATTTTTTCTACTTGCCGGAGAATTAAAAGCGTGGTATTTGTTGAACTCAAAATAGTCGTTTTCGTTTAATGTATAACAAAATTGAAACATTTGTACTTTATCCCCTTCCAATATTCAGCAATTAGTTAAATTTCCCATTATTGCTACCATGCGGTGATTTGCGCAGTTCACCAAGATTACATTATAGCCCAACCTATGGAAAAGGCATTATTCAGTAACAGTAAACTGTAACAAAATTCTCACTTCTTATAAAAATCAAAGGTTATAGCCGGAAGAATTACCCTTACAATGCTCCCATTAACTCTTGGGTTCCCACCTGATTGATTACTCATATCGTCAAGGCACACCGGCATGAATGGAAGTTGGTTCCTGTTCTCATTTTTAATGTATCTATTCATAGGATATATTCAGTGGCAGTTATTTGCTTTATGTTTTTTCTTACAGTCTTTAAAACTACTAAAAATATGATTGATATAATTAGTATAATAAATCCTAGTAACTTAAGAGTATCTCCAGTATTTATGTATGCTATATATCTAAGAACTCAAGGATTTCCTGTTGTGTTACTTTGATACTGTCCAGTTTTTTATCAATGCTCATACAGGAACTTTGAGTCTCTGTGTAAAAATATTCCAATTTTTAATAGTATAGCACGTTTTTTTGACAAATTCCACTGCTATAGAGCCTTATTTTTTGTTTGAATAAACAAACTAAGCTTAGAATGAGCCCCTCGCAGTTGGGATGCTCGGTCGTTGGCTTCGATAGGTATGGTCAGAGGGGTATGAGCCCCTCGCAGCAACGCTGCTCGGTCGTTGGCTTCGACAGGTATGGTCAGAGGGGTATGAGCCCCTCGCAGCGAAGCTGCTCGGCCGTTGGCTTCGATAGGTATGGTCAGAGGGCTATGAGCCCCTCGCAGCGAAGCTGCTCGGCCGTTGGCTTCGCCAACTAAGACGGAAGGTACACCAGAATTTGCATTCATGCAAATTCTGGTGTACCTTCCGTCTTGAATGGCTCATTGCTTATCGACTAATTATCAATTAACTTTTCCCCGTCGCTCCAGCTGTAGAGTTTTCTTAGCTCTTGACCGACTTTTTCTGATTCATGCTGGCTTTCCTGCTTGCGCATTGCTCTGAAGTTTGGTGCGTTTACCTGATTTTCTAATAACCAGTTGCGGGCGAAGGTTCCTTCCTGAATATCTTTTAATACTGCTTTCATGGCTTTTTTAGATTCTTCGCCAATGATTTTTGGTCCTGTTATGTAGTCGCCGTATTCTGCGGTGTTTGATACGGAGTATCTCATTCCGGCAAAGCCGCTCTGGTAGATGAGATCTACGATGAGCTTCATTTCGTGAATACATTCGAAGTATGCACTTTCCGGTTCATATCCTGCCTCTACTAAGGTCTCAAAACCGGCTTTCATCAGGGCTGTTACGCCGCCGCAGAGTACTGCCTGTTCACCAAACAGGTCGGTTTCAGTTTCTTCGCGGAAGGTGGTCTGAAGCACTCCGGCTCTGGCACCGCCGATTGCCAGTGCGTATGCAAGTCCTTTATCGTGAGCTTTGCCGGTTGCATCCTGATGTACGGCGATCAGGCAGGGAACACCTTTTCCTTCCTGATATTCGCTTCTTACGGTATGGCCCGGTCCCTTCGGTGCAATCATTACTACGTCTACGTTAGCAGGCGGTACGATCTGTCCGTAATGAATCCCAAAACCATGCGAGAACATCAGCATATTGCCTGCTTCCAGATGAGGTTCGATTGATTCTTTATATAGGGCGGCCTGCTTTTCATCATTGATCAGGATCATGATGATCTCAGCTCTTTTTGCTGCTTCTGCTGCGGTATATACGTCAAATCCCTGAGCTACCGCTTTATCCCATGATTTGCTTCCTTCGTAAAGTCCGATGATAACATTGCATCCTGATTCTTTTGCATTGAGCGCCTGTGCATGTCCCTGGCTGCCATAACCGATTACAGCGATGGTTTTGCCTTCTAACATGGACAGGTTACAGTCTTCCTGATAATAGATTTTTGCCATTTGTTTTCCTCCTGATTCTTTAATCAATGTTAATAACGCCTTTGCTCCCACGAGCCAGCCCGGTGATTCCGGTTCTGGCGAGTTCCAGTATTTCATATCCGCCGAGCAGATTTAAAAACGCATCGAGTTTCGATTGATTTCCGGTCAGCTCGACCATCAGCGACTCTTCTTCCACATCCACAATCTTAGCGCGGAAAATCTCCGTCATGGAAATGACCTCGGTCCGCTGCGCTGCATTGGCTCTGATTTTTACCATAATGAGCTCTCTGCATACCGACTGGTCGGGTTCGAGTACTTTGATCTCGATTACGTCTTCCAGCTTACGGACCTGCTTTTCAATCTGTTCCAAAATCAATTCTTCTCCCCGTGCCACGATGGTGATCCGGGTAAACCGCGGGTCAGCTGTCATACCGGCAGTAATACTGTCAATACTGTATCCCCGTCTGCTGAACAAGCCGGCAATTCGGCTCAGTATCCCCGGGTTATTGTCAACCAACAATGAATAAACCTGCGCTCTCATAATCATACCTCCACTTTCTCTGTATTAGTTTTGTATTCAACAAAAAACAGAGTGCGTTCTGTTTTTATTGTAGCAGTATCTTTCTGCTTTGTCAACAGTACACGAGTGTAAATTAGTCTAACCACTTTTTTATTTTAAATATGATGATCTCTGTGACAATAACGATAATACTGATAACGATAACCACCACATAGCCGAACCTGGTATTTAATTCCGGCATATTAATAAAGTTCATACCGTACCAGCCGGTTATCAAAGTCAGTGGCATAAATATTGTGGTTACCACTGTCAGGAACCGCATTATGATATTCTGACGGATGTCAATTTGTGACTGATACATTTCTCTTAACTGCATGGTGTACTCTTTCAGCGTCTGCGTATTGTCATATAATCTTGATACCCGGTTGGCGAATAAAGTAAATACCCGGCAATCATCTTCAGTAAACAAATGGTTGATATTGCTTTCCAGAGACTCGCTCAGATCAATCAGCTGCCGGTAATATTTCTCCAGGATCAAAAGCTTCTTCCGGATCCGGTGCATATTCTGGTTTACATCCTTAACGTTGCCATTCAGTATAGTTTCTTCCAGTTCTGACAGATAGTTCTCGTATTCCTGAAGATAATTCACATCACCCTTGATCAGGTATTCCATAAAATTAAACAGAAAATGAGCAATATAGGTCTGATCATAAATCTGGACTTTGACAAGATTCTTTAATATCCCTTCCGCCCTGCCGGAATCATCAATAAACATAAATTCATCCCGATTCATATAAAAATCAAATTCAGCTTCTTTCCTTAAAATATCCTCTTTATCAGGAATAACAAATGTTCCGATAACACAATCTTTCAGTAAATCCGCTTTACAGTACTGAACGCTATGGGTGTGTACCAGCAGTTTCTGGTGCAGCAGCCCGTCATATTTATCCATATATTCCTGACGGCCGATCACCTGTACTATTTTCGCATCTGCTTCCGGTTCTTCGCCATCTGCCAGCGGTACCAGATTTCCCTTTAGGCTATAACGCATGATCTCACCTTCCCCTGTTACTTTATTGCTCTGCCTCTATCCGCTCCTTCAGATCATTCAGATAGACCCAGCGGTCCATCTTTTCTGCTAATTGTTCCTCCAGCTGCTGCTTTTCCTGCATCAATACATTCAGTTGTCCATAATTGCTGGCATTGGCACTGATATCCTCCGCTTTTGCTTCTATTACCGCTTCCAGGTCAGTGATGTCATCATCAATGGTTTCATATTCTTTCTGTTCTTTAAAACTGAATTTCAATTTCTTTTCCCGGAATCTGGTATCCTGCTTTTCCCTTTTCTCCTTCGACGGCTCATTTTGCACCGGCTCCGGCTTTTTCGTCAGCCAGTCACTGTAACCGCCTTCATACTGGACAATTGTCCCACCGTTTTCAAAAGCAAATATCCGCCGTACAACACGATCCAGAAAGTAACGATCATGGGAAACGGTAATTACAATTCCATCAAAACTATCCAGGTAATGCTCTAAAATAGTTAATGTCTGAATATCCAGATCGTTCGTGGGCTCATCCAATATCAGCACATTCGGCGCGCTCATCAGAATCCGCAGCAGATACAGCCGCCGTTTCTCGCCGCCGGACAGCCGTTCAATCAAAGCATATTGCAATGTCTTATCAAACAAAAAACGCTCCAGCATCTGGGCTGCTGTAATCTGCCCTTCGCCGCTATCAACAAATTCACCTGCCTCTTTGACATAATCAATTACCCGCAGTGATTCATCCAGATATTCGTTTTCCTGTGAAAAGTAACCAATCTTTATAGTTGGGCCAATTTCCACCACCCCTGCATCCGGCGGAAGCTCCTGACAGAGAAGCTTCAATAATGTGCTTTTGCCGCAACCGTTTGGGCCGATAATACCGATACGATCATCACGCAAAAATGTATAATTATAATCCTGGATCAGCTTTTTCTCACCAAAAGCTTTACTTATATTAACGGCTTCTATCGTCTTTTTCCCCATCCGCGAAGATGCGGAACTCATCTGGACACTTTCATCCACCTTGGGTGCACTTACAGCCTGCATTTCTTCAATCCGCCGGATATGAGCCTTTTGTTTCGTAGAGCGCGCTCTGGCACCTCTCCTGAGCCATTCCAGTTCGGTCCGCAGGATGCTCTGGCGCTTTCGCTGCGTCGCCAGCTCCATTTCTTGTCTCCCAGCCTTTAATTCAACAAAGTCAGAATAGTTACCGGGATAATTATAGAGTTTTCCCTGATCAATCTCAACAATCCGGCTTGATACCCGGTCCAGGAAGTATCGGTCATGAGTTACCATTACAATCGATCCGCGAAAATGGATCAGATAATCTTCCAGCCAGGAAGCCATGACATTGTCCAGGTGGTTGGTCGGCTCGTCCAGAATCAGAATATCAACCGGGGCCAGCAGGACATTGGCTAAAGCGATCCGCTTTTTCTGCCCGCCGGACATATGGGATACCGGTTCATTAAAGTGAGGAAGTGCCAGCTGATGGATCATCGCTTTGGCTTCACTTTCAACCGTCCACTCATTTTGTTTGGTCACATTATTGGTGAGGATGGCTGATAATATCGTGTCATCCGTTTGGAATACAGGATTCTGAGGAAGATATCGCAGCTTGACATTATTGCCCTTGCTGAGTGTTCCCGCTTCGGCTGTTTCCAGGCCGGCGGTCAATTTCAGCAGTGTCGATTTACCTGTTCCGTTGATGCCCACAATTCCGATCTTATCACCTTGATTGATAGCAAAATCGGTATCATTTAATAGGACTTTATCAGTATAGGCCTTTGTTATGCCTTCCATTGTCAGTAAATTCATTCCGTACCTCCTAGCAACTGCTCCTATTATACAATAGACTAACAAAAAAAGGAAGCAATTCACACTGCTTCCGGTTGATCATATTTTACTATTTGAAACGGATCCCGGCATATGCCTTAATCACTTCCAAACATTTTTCAAATCCAAGTTTGCTGCTGTCCAGACAAAGATCATAATTTCTCGCGTCATTCCATTCATGACCGGTGTGGTAGCGGTAGAAGTCACCCCGTTCTTTATCGGTCTTAGCGATATAACGCTCCAGTTCTTTTCCTCTCAGCGAGGATCGTTCCGCCGCTCTCTCCAGACAAAACTCCTTTGATCCATGGATAAACACACTGATCACATTCAGATTATCTTTCAAAACAAAATCAGCACATCTTCCGACGATTACGCAGGATTCATTTAACGCTAATTCTTTAATGATCTTAGCCTGATAATTGAACAGATTATTGGTCGATACAAAATCATCACTATCCGGCGGGAGTAATTCCCCTTTGTAAATGTTCTTAGCAATCCCGAATAACGGTGTGCTTTTCAGTTTCTCATCGGCCTGACCAAAGAATTTTTCATTGATGCCGCTGTCGTCAGAAGCCATGCGAAGTATTTCCCGGTTGTAACAATTAATGCCCAAATCATCTGCCAGCATTTTCCCGATGGTCTTTCCGCCGCTGCCATACTGTCTTGCAATTGTAATCACCATATTCCTCATCTGAAGAAACCTCCTATTCGCCTAAATACGCTTTCTTGATTGCATCATCATTCATTAGCACCTCTGCTTTATCGGACTTTACAATATTACCGGTCTCCAGCACATATGCTCGGTCGGCGATCGCCAGAGCCTTTTTTGCATTCTGTTCAACCAGCAGAACTGTGGTGCCGCTCTCACTGACTTCACGGATGATATCAAAGATTTCATTTACAAAGATCGGAGACAAGCCCATTGATGGCTCATCCATCAGGATGATCTTCGGCTGCGACATCAATGCCCGGCCCATCGCCAGCATCTGCTGCTCACCACCGCTTAAAGTCCCTGCCAGCTGTTGTTTCCGTTCATTCAGCCGGGGAAATCTCAGATACACCTTTTCCAGCGTCGCTTCAATCTCATTTTTATCTTTTCTGGTATACGCACCCATCAGCAGGTTCTCGTATACCGACAATTCAGCAAATACACGGCGGCCCTCCGGCACATGTGACATTCCCATTTCAACAATCTTATGTCCCGGCATTTTGGTAATATTCCGGCCTTCAAATTCAATTGTTCCTTCCTTGGCCGGAATCAATCCGGTCACCGTATGGAGAATGGTAGTCTTGCCGGCGCCATTAGCACCGATCAGAGCGATAACCTCACCTTCATTTACTTCGAAGGAAATACCCTTGATTGCCTGAATGACACCGTAATTTACTTTTAAGTCACTTACTGTTAACATAGCCACTGCCATTTCCTCCTCTACTCACCCAGATACGCCGTCAATACTTTCGGATCATTTAACACTTCTTTCGGCGCACCATTTGCGAGTTCTGTACCAAAGTTTAAAACATATAGATACTCACAGATACCGGATACCAGCTTCATATCGTGCTCAATCAATAAGATCGTCACACCGAACTTCTTTCTTATCAGCTCAATGGTCTCCATCAGTTCTACTGTCTCATTTGGGTTCATCCCGGCAGCCGGCTCGTCCAGGAGCAATAGCTTTGGTTCGGTTGCCAGTGCCCGGGCAATTTCCAGCTTACGCTGTTTACCGTAAGGCAGATTAGATGCCAGAGTATCGGCATATTCATCCAGTTCAAATACTTTCAGTATTTCGGCTGCCTGCTCATTCATCCTGCGCTCCTGTTTAAAATAAGAACCGACATGTAAGATGCTGAAAGCAAGATTGTACTTTACGTGATTATGAAGCGCCACCTTAACATTATCCAATACCGACATTTTGGAAAACAGCCGGATATTCTGAAAAGTCCGGGCAATTCCGGCCTGACAGATTTCCGCCGGCTTCTTTCCGACAATGCTTTTTCCTTCCAGAAGGATCATACCGTCATTCGGCAGATATACACCGGTCAGCAGATTAAAAGCGGTGGTCTTACCGGCTCCGTTGGGACCGATCAGCCCAACCAGACTGCCTTCTTCGATGCTCATATTCAAATCATCTACTGCCCGCAGACCGCCAAAAGAAATGCCTAAATTCTTCACTTCCAATAAAGCCATAAACTTACGCCTCCTTCTTAGCCTTCTCTGATTTATTCATATTGCGCTTTTCCATAATTCGCCGCTTAATACCCGAATTATTAAACAGCATCAGCACAATCAGCACGATCGCATACAGCAACATCCGGTAATCTGCAGTTTCCCGCAGGACTTCCGGCAGAGCCGTCAGTATTACTGCTGCGATAATTGCTCCGCGGATATTACCCATACCACCAAGCACAACCATGACCAGAATTTCAATAGACATATTATAATCAAACTGCACCGGTTTCAAGATTCCGATATTTCCTGCATAAACAACACCTGCCATACCAGCCAGGAAAGCTGCGATCACAAATGCCATCGTCTTAAAACGACTGACCGGAATGCCGACCGCTTCAGCCGCAATATAATTATCACGTACTGCCATGACCGCGCGGCCATGACGGGAATTCACAAGATTAGCAACAACGATGATGACAATCAGAACCAGCACAAATACCACCGTAAAACTCCGGTAAGTAGTCAGCAGCGGAATTTTTGACAGCCCCTTGGCACCTCCTGTAATGGTCATTGAATTAATGACCGACTTGATAATTTCACCGAATCCCAATGTTACGATGGCCAGGTAGTCACCTTTCAACCGTAAAACCGGCACTCCGATAATCACCCCCATGATCGCCGCGCAGCAGCCGCCTGCCAGAAGGCCGCCGATCAGGCTGACGATTGACGGCAGGACATCCTGAGTATGAATCAAAAACAGTGCTCCCGCATATGCTCCTACCGACATAAAACCGGCGTGCCCCAGACTCAGTTCGCCAAGAAATCCCACAACCAGACATAGCGAAACAGCCAGCATCGTATATACACAGATCGGAACAATGATGGACATCAACTGCCGGCTCAGCAATCCCTGACCGAGTAATATCATAACGGCTGCATAGACAACTGCTGCGATAATTCCATTTATAATCAGTTTTTTCTTATTTGCCATACTCACACCTACACTTTCTCAGTCTTCTTCTTACCGAGCAGACCCGAAGGTTTCACCAAAAGTACGATTACCAACACACCGAAAACAATTGCATCTGCAAGCTGAGTCGATATATAAGCCTTGGAAAGGCTCTCAATAATTCCCAGAATAATGCCGCCAAGCATCGCTCCCGGTATACTTCCTATACCACCTAAGACCGCCGCCACAAACGCTTTAATACCGGGCAATGCCCCCAATGTCGGTAACAAAGTCTCGTACTGCGAAATAAAAAGAATACCGGCTACTGCCGCCAGTGCCGAACCGATGGCAAAAGTCTGTGTAATAGTACGGTTTACATTAATTCCCATAAGTTCTGCCGCACCACGGTCCTCTGAAACCGCGCGCATAGCACGTCCTATCTTGGTCTTGTTAATGAAAAAAGTCAATGCAACCATCGAAATCGTGGTCACAATCAGTGTTACAATCGTGATACCTGAGATATTGATCGAACCGATTTTAACTGATGGAACTTTAATGATCGACCCAAAAGGAATTGGAGTCGCTTTAAATATCAAAAGGGCCAGATTCTGCAGCAGGTAACTCATTCCGATCGCAGTAATAAGCACCGACAGCGGCGGCGCTTTCCGAAGCGGCTTATAAGCTACCTTTTCAATTGTTATCCCCAGTATCGCACACACGGCAATCGTAAGCAGTATTCCAATGACCGGATGCAGCTTCAGCTGCACTGTCGTCACATACAGCGAATAGGCACCTACCATGATAATATCACCATGGGCAAAGTTGATCATTTTCGCAATCCCGTAAACCATTGTATAACCCAATGCAATCAATGCATAAATACTCCCTGTTCTAAGTCCGTTGATCAATTGTTCTAAAATTCCGCTAAACAGGCTCATCTCCTCCACCTCCCGTTACTTTTAACTTTTTCATTGTAATACATCAAAGCGAAAAAGGCAACAGCGACTTTTTAAGAAAGCCACCATTGCCTATAACCTTTATTCTTCAGTATTATTCGGTGTATTCATATCCGCCGTCTTTTACTGTTACGAACTTAACTTCTTTCACCGCCGCACCAGATGCATTAAAAGTAATTTTATCTCCGGTCAGACCATTAACGGTAATATTGGTCATCTCTGCGATCAGGTCTGCATTTTCAATGCTTCCCGCTTCTTCCATAGCTGCTTTAAACGTATAGATGGTATCATATCCGTCTGCTGCAAACTGGTCAGGAGTTGCATTATATGCCGCTTCATAGGATTCTACAAAAGCTACAACATTTTCAGTGTCAACCGATGCACAAAACGGGCTGGTAAAAATGCATCCTTCCACTGTAGATACATCCGTAACAGTTCCCAGCACACCATCCCAGCCGTCAGAACCTAAGAACTGTACGTCAATTCCCATGTCCTTCGCCTGCTTGGTAATATATGTTGCATCCTGATAATAAGCCGGAACGTAAATTGCCTCTGCATCCGTTCCTTTGATCTTAGTAAGCTGAGTATTGAAATCAACATCACCGGTGTTGAACGCTTCACTAGCTGCGATGGTCCCGCCAAGCGCTATAACTTCTTCTTCAAATGCTTTCTGAATACCAGTACTGTATTCATCTGAAGCATTGTAGATAACTGCGATATTCTTATGTCCTAATGTGTTAACCGCATAATCAGCCATTGCTACTCCCTGTTCCGGATCTGAGAAGCAAATACGGAATGCATTGTCATTTACAATACAATCTTCTGCCGAACCTGAAGGTGTGATCTGCAGGATTCCATCTGCATAAGTTAAATCTGAAATAGCGATTGAAGCTCCGCTGGTTACACATCCCATAAGTACATTAATACCCTTATCCATCAAACTGTTGTATGCCTGAGGGGACTTTTCTTCAGATGCTTCATCATCTGCAAATGCTAATTCAAACTTGTAGGTAGTATTTCCTACAGTCACACCTCCTGCATCGTTAATTTCTTTGATCGCAATCTCCGCACCCTGCTTCACGGAAATTCCGTAAGAAGCTGCTGCTCCGGTAAGAGGCCCGATACCGCCGATCAAAAGTGTTTCTTCCCCACCTGCTGACTCACCAGTTGCTGCTGAATCGTCAGTAGTGCTGCTGTCATCTTTGCTGCCGCACGCCGCTAAAGAAAATACGAATGCCGAAGCTAACATAACTGCAAGAATCTTTTTAATATTTTTCATGTTAAGTTCCTCCCTGTTTCTTAATTGAAAAGCCTTTTGAAACTTTGGTGAATATGTTACTATTTATCTTCACTTTTGTCAAGTTGTTTATTTTAAGCAATTTCATTGATCTTTTTTGTTCTTCCAGCGGTGATATGCCTCTGCCATGGCCCTGGCATCTTCTGCCTGAGTACCGGCGGATTCGCAGATAATCGTCGGTGTGTAGCCCTTTT
>Ga0153940_1000020_pt1 | contig 115944 bp, 111 predicted proteins | sample TSNJ024MetaG_FD_104736 | JGI IMG/M metagenome (GOLD analysis project Ga0153940, IMG submission 104736) | Attine ant fungus gardens microbial communities from New Jersey, USA - TSNJ024 MetaG | ecosystem: Host-associated > Fungi > Mycelium > Unclassified | place: USA: New Jersey, Brendan T.... | reverse complement strand
GTTTGGTTTGCCCCCCCTCAAAAGGGGGCGTCCTGCAAAAATCCCTTGGGGCTTGCTGGCCGGTGCCCATGGTTGGGCAGGGGGCCCTCAGGCCTTCAGGTCTTGTGGAGCCTCGCGGACAGGTCCGCTCGGTTCCGTTCGCTTTGCCCATGCACTTCGTGCGCAGGCAAAGACTTGTTGAATTTTCGGGATTGTTTTATTGTTTAGTTGTCAATGTTCGTGTTGACTTTGGTGTTTTGGAAGTGTTTCCTCCGTACCGTGCAACTTTTATAGAGTACCATATTTGCAGTTTCATGTCAACATCTTTTGTTTGTTTTTTTACATTTTTCTTATTTGCTTTTTGTGTTTTTTTACTGCCGTTTCAGACAGCTTATGTATAGTATCATTTTTTGTTTTAGCTGTCAATATCTTTTTAAAAAATTTTATCGAATGTAGCTTTTTATTTTTTTCGATTGCTGATGATGATAGAGCCGATTAATGAGGTGATTGGAACTGCAAATACAATACCAAGACTTCCTGCGATGCTTCGTACTACTTCGACCGCAACAAAATCAGTATTTATCATTTGATTAAAGGTCACTCCGTATGAATACATCAATAGCATCATGTTCATCGATGAGCCTGCAAGTGCCAGGATCAGGGTGTTAGCCATGGTTCCCATTGAGTCTCTTCCTATGTTCATGCCGGAACGGAATAATTCCTTCTGTTTCATGGACGGACTGTTAATGTGGAGTTCTTCAATTGCTGAGGATATACTCATTGCAATATCCATCACTGCCCCAAGTGCAGCAATCAATACGCTACTGATAAACAATCCTGTTATGGTTAGCTTTGTATCTGTTGCGATGATAAGCAAGCTTTCAGCCTCTTCCGTATGGAATCCTGTTATATGGCCAATCTCACCAACAACAAATGCAATGAGAGCTGCAATTACCACTCCGGAAATCGTTCCCAATGCTGCGGATATGGTCTTTGGCTGAATTCCACCAAGCAACACAAAGCAGACAATTGTCGTGACAGTTAAGATTACAATCGTTGTTGGGATTGGCGAAAAACCTTTTAAGACAAGTGGCAAAAGCAAGAATACTATATTTACTAAAGTAAAAATAAGACCTGCTATAGCCCTTAGACCTACTATCCTTCCAACTATTAAAATAACCGCTAAAAAGAGTACCACCAAACCAATAATAAGCCCCTTACGGTTATAATTATAGACAGACACATTATAGGATGATTCATCCGTTGTATCAATACGCACGGAAACCTTATCTCCCTTTGTTACATATACATTGTAGAGACTACTGAAATAATTTGTCGTTTCAACTATGTCGCCCCGATATCTTCCGGTCAATATCTCTAAATTTAAGACCATATTTCCCCTACGAACATTCTCCGTCGTCTCATCAATTACCGTATTGTCTTCTATTACTTCAATAACTCTAGCCGTCTCATATTCCATTCCTGAATCTATGGTTGTATAATATCCCGGCTTGTCATGATTGGCATAATAAAGAGTAGTGCCATACAAAAAAATAGAAATTATTATCAAAACAGCTTTTGTGATTATTTCTTTCTTTGTTCTTTTTTTATGATTCAGCTTTAAGCCTTTAAACCATGAATCCCTCATTATATCCTCCACATATCAAGTACGGGGGGTGCTAAGCACCCCCACCATACTGACTTTTAAATCTTTTCTTTTCGACGTTTGAATACTACGGCTCCGCCTATTCCCATTGAAAGCATTAATAAAACAATTAGCAAGAATAGCTGTGTCTCATCTCCCGTCTTTACGCCACTTGTTGTTTTAGTTGAACCTTTCGAACTGGTGCCGGCCTTTCCATCTTGGCCGTTTTCACCGTCTTTTCCGTTCTCGCCGTCTTTTCCGTTCTCACCGTCTTTTCCGTTCTCACCATCTTTTCCATTTTCGCCGTCTTTTCCATTCTGCCCACTATCCGCAGCTAGCTGTACGACAGCTATTTTACTCAGTGAGTCTACTTCAAATACTAAATAACCGTCTTTATAAGTAAATTCCACCTCAATCAGTTCCTCTCCATGCAAATGGAAGATCCTGACTAAGCTTGTATCCGTTGTAAAGCCTTCCGGCAACGGAATACTAATTTTAAGAGTGCCCGCAGGTTGAACCTCTTTGCCATCACGTCTCAGTGTGATATCAAATAATACGAATTTCTCTATTTCTTTCCCCAATTTATCACTAATGCTAGCTTTAATTGAATCATAGGCTTCACCTGACAGTATTTCATTTATCACTAATTCGGTTCCCGGAGCAACCACCGAAGGCTCCGCTTCTACCTTAATGCCTGTTTTCTCATCCTCCTTATTAAAAGCTTCTGGTTCCTCGTCACCTCCGCCGTCTTTAACAAGCACTATTTCATCACAATCCCTTACTCTTAAGCAAGGCACTGATACATCCGACTCGCCTTCCGGATGGAGGTAGAGAAGTCCGACTGCTGACACTGTGTTGCCTACTTTTACAAATTTAGCTAAATCATTTGTTCCAGTTGTTCCTGAATAAATGTATCCATCGACAAAGATGGTTGCAGTATCGCCATTGTCATCCTTTACTCTAAACTGGGAAACCACACTGCCGCTCATCGTCACTTCAGTCACTTCACCTTCTACCTGAAGCAATGAACCTCCGTAAGCATCGTAATTCATGGCATCTGCGGCAGATACCTTTGCCGGAGATATAACATTCAGATTAACATCATCCAAAATCACTGCTTGAATTACCTGTAGTTCCTTATCCCCCTGGTATTCATCCACATATCCTACAATCCTCATCTTCGTGCCTAGCTTTAGACCTTCAACAGAATAAGGGAATATGGTAATACCGGCAGTATCATCTTGAATATAAATCGTATCAAAGAAGGTATTTCCTTCTACTGCAGTGCCAGCTGTCACATAACCTTCTACGGCAAATACTTCTTTCATTTCTCCCGCTCTTGCTTCTGCAATCGTACTGATATCCAGCTCTACGGATACTTCTCGTAAAATGTTCTCCATAATCGTTTGGTTAGTGTAGGGTTCATCCCAAATGTTATCAAGCACTGCTGTTATCTCGAAATCAGACATAAATACAGTTCCTGCTAAAAATATATTACTGCCACTAGAAAGCGTTTCGTGTGCTAGCGAAATCACATTCCCTGTCTCAACCTCGACATAATTACCGCTAGGTACTACATTGGACAGTGTCAGTGCTGATTCTACAGAACTGGTTGTCTCATGACCCTTAATCAGATATTCCGCCGTGCCGGCAGCTACCGCATCATCATTAAGTAAAATAGAACAGCCGCTATACGCACTATATGTCTGCGTATCTGTAACTCCGTTGGTGTAAGCAGAATCTTTATTATAATCTGTCAAATATAACCTATATGCCTGACCGCCATTATTCACTGTATCCTGCATCTGATCACTATTTACTCTGGAGGTTGCTCCGATCGCCGTTAACAATTTGTTCATTTCCGTAGAAGTATAGTAATCTGTCCTATCCTGATAATCTGCAATACCGCATAATATCAAGGTTCCTCCATTGTCAACGTAGTTCTTAACCACCTCAATAAATTCATCATCAAATGAAGATGGCACATAGGCACCCGCATTGTCTGTGCCAGTCCTCTTAGCTGGCGCACTGATAATCAATAAATTACAATCAACCAAAGTCTCTGCCGTTATCTTATCTGTAACAATATTTACCCGGGCATTATTTACTGCAGCTAATTTTGAAAATTCGCTCATTCTTCCGCCATAATAACCGGTTACATAATCATTATAATGTGTTCCATCAACGACCACTTTTGTAACCATTTCTGAAATCACATAATTCAGCTTGAGGACATCTGTATAAACCTTAGATACTCCGTTAAGCTTAGCACTTACGTTCACATAAATATTTGCGGCGCCTGCCGATCCATGTGTGTAGCTAAAACTATAGCTTCCCGTACTTAAAGATGTTATTTCAGATATTCCGGCTTGGTTAACATCTACTGTATGAATCACTTCATCATCAACAGTGAAAGAAATGGATTCTATCTCTAACGGACTATCTTCATTGTTAAATAATTCTAAGTCAATGTCTAATGCCTCTCCCGCAACCGGAAGCGTTTCCGTTGTGGAGATACTGGATATTCCTGCCGCTTCTACCGCACCGACCCATACCGGAGCTGTGACGGCAATGTCTCCATCTGGCTGTACTACTTTAATATAATAATACGAATAAGCTGATGTAAGATCAAAGGTTACTTCCCCTTCATTTCCAGTTACTGATTCTTCAGCCACTACCAAACCACCATTTACAATTACCTGAACTTTTCCAATGGCTGCATCGGTAGCATCCGACAAATCAACCGAGAGCTCTACTGTATCTCCGACAGCATCCTCATCTAGCACTGATCCCATCACATTGCCATCTAGGGAATAATTGATCTCAAGATCATTATCCTCTGTCGAATATACTCGCATGTTGCGTATGGCATCATAGATATTTTCTTCAGATAAGGAATCCGCCAGCACAACCGTTCTTGCTGTATTGGAATCTCCCCAGTTCCCTTTGTGATTATCCTGATTGTTGGAAGGTGCTACGTGCCAGCCCTTATCCAGTGCTCGGGTATAGTATTCATAGGAGGGAAAATATCCGCTGCTGCCAATGGCTCCTTCTCCATTACCCACTTCAATCAATGTAATTAAATCATCAATGTCCGCATCATAATAGGAGAAATCACTAAAATCACCAAATGTCGTGCCGGGGTGGTTAAATTGTGTTAATGAACTTGTATCCGTTTTCAGTGTCGTATAATAATTTTGTAATGCGGTGCTATAGACGCTATAGTCACTCTGCGTACGACTCTGGAATCCCTGAGTATTAAAAGTATTCACATGACCAAGACCGTTAGACCAAGTCATTTCATAGCCAAACAGTGCAACAAAATCATTGTCTGTAGCTGCTTCGGCCGCTGCATGCCCTTCAGTCCATTCTGTACTTACAGATCCATTTGCAAGCGAGGCAGAACCTGCGTTGTCAAAGCTATTGGAATGATCTGTCACTGCTAAGAAGTCGATTGTATCTACTCCCTTTGCATGTTCATATGCTTCAAATACAGTTCCTGTTCCATCAGAATATGAAGTATGGGAATGTAGCTGCCCAAAAAAGATATTATAGTCTTCATTTTCTCTTTGTGTAAAACGTAATGTTGTAATCTCACTGTCCTTATAACCGTCTGCTTCAGCCTTTGCATATATAGTCGTCGGCAATTCACTGAGCGTAATCTTTTCAGAACTGCTATAAGTCTCCCAGTTGGTGTTGTCTTTTGAGTACTTAATGGTTGTACCTGCTGTAGCACAGGATAATGTCACTTTAGAATCCAATGCAACAGCACCGCCATTTGGACTTGCCTTTACAGCAGCCACCTGAGTTTGTGTATATTCATATGTAGCAGTTAAGCTTCCTTTTAAATCAGATTTTTCTGCTTTCACCGTAAGGCGGGCAGGAAGCTGCTCTGCGGTTAATGCCGGTTTGTTTGAAGAATCATAAGTAGCCCAAGTATCCCCATCATCAAAAGAATAGCTAATCTCTGCACCCTGAGTATCACTGGTCATGGTAAGACTCTGATTTGCGAGAATTGCTCCTGATTCAGGCGTTACTTTTGGAATACTTACTATGTCATCACCTGTCTTAGGATTTCCTGTGATGCTTATTGCCCTCAAGCGGTTGGTTCCCCCGCTTCCTATGCTGGTGTTTCCACTAATAGAAGTATTGCTTGCTACCTGAATACGAATATATAGATTTTCAGCATCATTCGCCTCGGCAGGCAAGTTAATGGAAAAGCTCTGATAAACAGCAGCCGTCGTTATTTGGTAAGTCATATCATTTGCTTGTGTAAAGTTTGTTCCATCTGTACTATACAAGATGATAAAGTCACGCGGACCAGTGCCAGATCCATACATTTCGTAATTAAGCTGAAGATTCCCCAACAATTCCGATGATAATTTAAGCTGATAATATTCGCCTTCTGTCAGGTGTACTGAGCCAAGATAATTTCCCGAAGCCTGAGGTATTGCCCCTGTAGAAAGTGTTAATTCTGCCTCTGTATCCAGATAATCATTGGCATCATAAAGGTCTCCGTTAACAATTACACTTGTCGGAGCCATTGAGGCTGCCCATTGTGCTAATGCATAAGCAACGGAAGTATCAAACTGATCTGCTCCTTCCATTACATAGTCGGAAGATGAGCCTACACGCAATTGATAAGTGTCGTTATATTTTGAATATACCGCATACAGATCTACAACCGTACCTGCCGTGGCACCGTCAGGATAGAGCGCACCGGTATAAATAGGCAATGTCTTGCCCGTGCCATCTGATACCGATGTACTACCATTAGTGCCCTGCGTGCCTAATATCACTCCACGAAGAACGATATAATTGGATAAGTACTCATCACCACTTGAAAGAAGTTCTGATATGGTAACTTCCTGTGGCGGAAACTTATCTGCAGATAAATCCTGTACCTCAAAAGACGACACCGGTGAAATCTGCGTGACCTTACCGTATAACCCTATAGTTCCTGTTACCGTTACAATTTCTCCAGTTGTATAAGAATTGTTATAATCAAAGACTTGAAGTGCATATACTTGGCCTGCTATGACATCCTGAAGAATATAACTGTTTTTCGTAGTTGCATTCCCAAACCCATAAGCAACTTGCCCAATAACTGTTGCCGTGCCGGTCACTGTACCATCCAATACGTCTTTTATGGTAAACACACCAGATGGTATCGCATCATCATCGATTGGATCCGGAATCGTAGTATCTGCTTTTGCTATATACTCAAAGATAGCAGTCTCACTATTCACATCATCTTTTGAAGCATATGCATAAATAGTCAGTGGCAGCTCAGTGACTTCGATTGCTTCACTATATGGTTTCCATATAGTTCCATTATCAAAATTATAATGGATTGATGCCCCGTCCGTCGTAGTGGACAAAGTAATCGAAGTTCCCACTTCAATCTTCCCACTGCCCGGAGAGGCTGTCACAGGTGCTACTGTTCCCGAGTCTCCACCAATAGGCTCGCCTTTAAAATAAATACTATTAATATTAGAAACTCCGCTGCTCGGTATCGTGCCATCTGTTCCCCTAACCGTTACATCCTCACTAACCACTATTCGTAATCCCAAATTTTCCTGGTCTGCCACAGCATCAGGTAACTTGAAATCGTCATAATTTAGGTCAAGACTATTTATAATAGCAGTATTACTACCCTCAATGACCTCCCAGTTTTCACCATCAACACTGTATTCTAAATGCCACTTTGCCGGCCCGGTATTAGAAGAACGTGTTTTTGCACTAAAGGTAATATTCTCATACTCGGTTGTATCAACCTTTAGCTCCCAGTATGCTCCAACAGACCATGCAGTAGCACTCAGACTGCCGACACTATAACCTATTGTACCAGTTGCCTTTGTATTTAACGTGCCGGCATTCGACCCTTCGGCGCTTTGCACCGGCAAACTTGCTGGTGCCGCACTAAATTCCCAGCCCGCAATCACCTCTTTTTCTGCCGCTCGTGCTGTAATTGGTTCCATAAGACCTAAAAATGTACTCAGAACCATGACAAATGTCAGAATTGTTGCTAAAACTTTTCTTTGTCTCATCTCTCTTCTCCTTTCCATATAGAAAACGACTCACTTTACCTCCATCATGATAATTGTTGTGATTTTATGTTAACTCACATGTCGTTTCATCCAATTATGTTAATTATACACATTTTTGCAACAGAAATCAAGCACTGTTTGTGTAAAATGATATCTTTTTAACAATAGTTCACATATTTAATAGCTACTACTTGTGAATTTTGATTAGTGCTGTTAAATTACCAACATTATAAGTAGGGAAAGCGAGACCGTTTCTGCTGGGAAATGGCCTCGCTTTCCCTACTTATATGTACAGCTATAGTTAAAATAGAACTCTTCCCATATTAGCTATCCAAATCAGAAGATAATTATTGTTATAGATCAACTTTAAGATGGCGCTGTTATTAATGTCCTGAAAGGCATATTGCGCCCAACTTGTTCCTGCAAATATCGTGATGATAACGGATGCAATCCATAATAGAATAAAGCCATTTATCAATCCTATTATAATGCCGCCGATTTTATTAATGCCATTTAGCACCGGAAGCTTACTAATCAGATTTAGAATACGTCCGATGATTTTTAACAGGATGAAAACGACAATAAACGATATGACAAAGGAGATGGCGTTTATTATGAGGCAAGTCAAATAATTGGACATATAGGCAGTGAATCCATTGATTCCCAAGGCATCGTAAATCTGTGAATTATTGTTTTCAATAAGCGCATTTCTTAAAAAGTCCGGTAGCGGTAATGCATTAATGACATCAACCTGTTCCGTCACTTTATCAACGGGCATGGTTACGCTACTTACGATTACAGATTCAATGTTTTCATTAACCGCAGTATATATCGGTGTTTTTTGCAAAACCTTTCCCACAACCGGCATCAACTGACTGGCCAGAATCAGCGAAACAATCATAATGAATATGGAAAACACGGCTTTAATGAAGCCTTGCCGATATCCATTTAAAGCACTTAAAATTAATATAAGTATAGCAATTAGTAAAATAATATTCATGTAAAATTTTTCCTTTCAAAACGTCAAGCGTATATCACTATTTTAGTTTAATCTTTTGGATTGCAGTTTCATCGATTAGCACAAATGTATTCGTAGCTGCTAAAGGCAATATGTGTCTTATGCTATTTTCAAAAGTATAGTTAAATTTTTCTTTCCCATTATAATGATACATCACACATTGATAGTCATTGTACAGGATGATTTCTTCTTCCGATCCAATTATGGTTTGGTAACTAAAATTAAAATCTTTCTCTAAGAATAATTTCCCAGAGGCTGTATAAACCTGAAGCCGATATTTTCCCGTTTTGTCTGAGGCTTCCAAAGCATTATCTCCATTTTTCAAAACAAAACCGATATACTTACTGTTTGAAAACAGGCTTTGTATTTCTGCTTCTAAGGGTGTCTCTAAGATGGCCTTTGGAGTTGACTCGGCAGAAAAGATAACAAACTTAGACTCACCATATGCCACAACATTAGTATCATTAATAAACTCGATTTTAGGGAACAGCTGGTCATATTCAAATGCTCCGATTATCTTGTCTGCCTGTTCTTGATCGGTGGCACCAAAGTTGTAAAATACAATTTTGGTCATAGCACCACCATCTTTAATGTACAAATAGCTGACTGCTAAGGTCTTGCCATCGTCTGATAGCGCAATATCGATCGGATAACCGGTTTCATATAGTGACGCCCTGATGCTCACTAATTCAGTGCCACTAACATCATATAAATTGATAAAGTTACTTTGGTCATCCGACAATATTGCCGCTATTATCCCCCGACTTGATATCTCCAAATTCTCCAAAAGGTTTACTGTATTGATTTCATTCACTTGTCCAGACTGATTAAACACTCTGATTATGCTCGAACCAATATCACCAATGGCTATATAGTCTCCTTTGGCAGCTGCCCTTGGGCTTTTCATTTCAAAAGCCTGGTTCCATAGCGGCTCACCATTCTTATTTAAATAAGATGCACCATTCTTACTATACTTGATGAAATTATTCCCGATCACCTGATAATTCTCTGAAATATTATCATTGTTCTCGATCACACTGATTACCGTGTATGAATCGAAAAAGGTGCTTCTCCCGACAATCCCCATAACTAGCACAATGCATAATAGAATAATACCGGCATACATAATTATACGAAACCTTGAAATCCCTTGGATTTGTTTCAATTTTTCTTTCGCAGCTTTTAACATATATTCTACCTTTAGCCCTATCATTTATATATGAATCGAATCTATAGTAATAAATTATACGACATGAGGCAAAATAAATCAAGGTAATGTAACTGTCATTCCCGGATATATACGATCAACATCTTCTATTCCATTTAGCTCTTTAATTTTTTCGACATAGGCAATTGAGCTATAAAATTTATAGCTGATCCCTGCTAAAGTGTCTCCCGACTGCACGGTATACGTCTTGGCTTTTGCTTGGACTTCCTGATCTAAAACCGCTTGGGTTTCATCTGCGGGAGCCTCCGTCTCCTGATTTTCGGTTTCCTGCTCCACTGATGAATCAGTGCTTTCACTGACCTTACCGTCGATAACCTCCACCGGAACGACCGCCTTTGCTTCGCTTTGTGTCTCTGTATCTGTAACCGCATTATCCACGTTATTTGAAACAACGCTCTGGGACTGTCGATTATTCATCGTGGTTATTCCTACGATTAATGCAAAGATAATCAAAAATGTAGTTGTAAAGCTCATGGCATTTTTAAGGAAAACATTCATATGCGGCGACAACTGTTTACCACTCTTTATACGCTCTCGCCGATATTGCTTGAATCCTTTGACCTTCGGTTCGCTCTTGACCGCCTCAAATATCTTGTGATCAACGCTCGCCGCCTCCACAGACGGTTTTTCACCGACATGCTTTTTAGTCTCCACCATGTAATTTTGCATTGCTTCATTGCGGTCATAGTAGATATAATACCCCTCCTGACCCACAAGGCTGCCGTTTCGATAAACAAAAAAGGCCTCATCCTTGTCTATCGGGTCTGACATAAATAGGGTCTTGTTTTTTCCAGGAAAGTTATCCACATGAATCTTAGTTATTTTCTCATTTATCCCCAAAGATTTCCCCGGACGTGTTAAAAACCAGCCAACAATTTCTTCATTATGAAAGTACTTTCTTAATTCATCATAAATGTTTGTCCATATTTCTGTTGTGAGGGAAATATTATCTTCCTGAATATTGACTTCGCAAACCTCCAGCGCACCTTCAATAAATGCAATATCCACATCATTGTTTTTAATTATTCTCCCTAATAGTATTGCCAGCTTCTGCTCGTTAATTGATTTATCTGCTATCTGATTTATATATGTAATCACATAATCTTCAACGTAAATTTTAATTTTATCATTAGGCTTGCCGACTTGACGGATATTTTTGGGTAATTTCAATTTGTTTTTCTCCTCGTCATATTTAATTTCTATCATAGCCTCACCATCCTTGAAGCGATAATATCACATCTCGTCTTATTTCTTTAGCAAAATCTGTCAGTATAAATTTATAATTTTTCCAAAGAATTCGTGAATAAGTGATTAAATAGACGGTGTTTTGTTAAAACTAAAATATAAATTGGTTAATTAAGGAGAATCATATAAATGCATGCTTTGTTAAAAGCTAAAAAATATCAGTGGATTGACAGTTTTGCTGATCATCCGATAGCAGATTTCAAAATAAAACTGGAACAGGTGATGGGTATGTCAAATTTAGGAAATAATGAGCTTGTCTTTTTATGCGTGGGCACTCCTCATGTCCTCGGAGACAGCTTAGGACCTGCTGTGGGCACGTTACTTAATAAATATGGATGTCAAAATGTTTATGGTTCTTTAGTATCGCCGGTACATGCGTTAAACATTCAAGATCATTACCGGTTAATTGCTGACAGGTATAGCTCACCTTTTATTATTGCAATTGATGCTGCATTGGGCAAAAAGAATCAGGCAGGTCTTATTACCATTAAAAACGGGCCTTTATATCCGGGCAAAGGTGTAGGGAAGAAAATTCCTCCCGTCGGAAACTTGGAGATAACCGGCGTATTCGACCGGCTTGATGCGCCACATGCCTTCAGCCTCTTAATCCGATTGATCACCTGCATTTCAAATGGTATTTTGAAAACGTTTTAACCTTGTGGTCACGCTTTCTTTAAGGGTTCTATGAAAGATCAGCCTTGGGATCGACGTACAGAGCACCATAAATGAACAGCTTATTATAAGAAGTGCTCCTCCTGGATAATCAAACACAAAATAGGCCAAATTATTCTGGATCACTTTTCCTAAAATCCACAAAATCAAACTTCCTACGGTCGCCATACAAGCAGTAAGACACAGGCAGTAATAAATGCCTTCCAATGTCAACATTTTGTACAATTGCTTCCTCGTCATCCCCACACTTTCCATAATCGTCAATTCTTTTCCTCGTGAGTAAAGTGCTGTCATAATGGTATTTAAATAATTTGTGATTCCAATAAATACTAAAACGAAATGGTTTAATAAGTTAGAAAAAAAGAGCTGAAAAAAGAAGCGTAGGTATTATCGCTTCTTTCATTCAGCTTTTTTTATAATCTTCATTAAAACCATTAACAGTTATTGATACGCTCCAGCTCTTCCCTTGTGAAGTCAGTTTTTTCAATAATTGCTACATTCTCAGCGATCTGCTCTGGTCTAGAGGCTCCAATTAATACGCTTGTCACATCATTGTCTTTTAATATCCAAGACAGTGCCATCTGCGCCAGGGTCTGTCCTCTAGTTTTAGCTATATCATTTAATTCAGAAATTTGTTTTAGCCTCTCCTTCGTCAGGTTATCTTCCTTTAGAAATCTCCCATCCCTGCGGATTCGGCTGTCTTCTGGGATTCCATGAAGATATTTATCAGTCAGCAGTCCTTGGGCGAGAGGAGAAAATGCAATAATCCCACATCCATTCTTGCCGGCAAATGCCTTCACGCCATCCTCTTCGATGCCTCGGTCAAAGATGGAATAGCTACGCTGATTAATAATAAATGGGCACTTTAAGTCCTTCAAAATCCCCATAGCCGCTTTCGTGCTTTCTTTATCATAATTGGAAATACCTGCATAAATAGCTTTCCCGCTCTTCACGGCCTGATCTAAAGCCATCATGCTTTCTTCTAAAGGTGTCTTGGGATCTCTTCGATGATGGTAAAAAATATCTACGTACTCCAGGCCCATTCTCCTTAAGCTTTGATCCAAGCTGGCTAATAGATGCTTACGGCTTCCCCAGTTCCCATAAGGACCCTCCCACATATCATAGCCAGCTTTAGTACTGATGACCAACTCGTCTCTGTAGCCATTAAGACCATCCTTTAGAATCCTTCCGAAGCTTTCTTCTGCGCTTCCCGGGATCGGACCATAGTTGTTAGCTAAGTCAAAATGGGTAATGCCATGGTCGAATGCTGTAAATGCCATGGCTTTCATATTATCGTAGTTATCCCTGCTTCCAAAATTATGCCATAACCCTAAAGAAACAGCAGGTAACAACAATCCGCTATTTCCACAACGATTATATTTCATGCCTTCATATCTGTTTTTTGCCGCTTGGTACATCGACTCCGCCTCCAATTCCAATACTAACATTAATAGGTATGAATAATCGTATCATTTAATCGTAGGGATGTCAACGATACAAAAAGCACAAAATTTAATCTTTGATTGACACAATTGTTCAATAATGGTATGATATAGCAAGTAGTTAGTTTTAGCTAATCAATGATGTGGAGGTGCACAATGAGTATTGTAATCATTGGCGGAAATGAACGGATGGTCTGTCAGTATAAAGATATTTGTAAGAATCACGGCTGTGATGCCAAAGTTTTCGTAAAAGAAAGAGGTACGCTAAAAAAGAAAATGGGCTGTCCTGATTTGCTAATCTTATTTACCAGTACCGTCTCACACAAGATGGTTAATAGCGCTGTGACTGAAGCGAAAAGGAATAACATCCCCATTGCCCGCATCCATTCCAGCAGCGTATCTGCTCTTAACCAAGCACTTAGTGAATATCCTGTTTGCAATGTCTACGCCTAATCAAAGGAACCAGGTACATATTAAAGGGAGCGAAAGCTCCTTTTTTTTACGAAATCCAGGCAAAATAATTGACACTTTTTCAATTTTGTCAATTATCTGACAATTTTCGATATTTGAATATGGAAAAATAAGCATACTAAGGTTATATTTATATAATTAGGAAGAATAAATTGACAACGTATTTGAAAAAAGGAGGAAAACCTTATGAAACTGAAACAAACCACTTTCTATGCTTTAAAAATACTGTATAGATTCCATTTAGAAAGTAATCGAATTGTCACATCAAATACTATCGCTAATAAGGAAAATCTATCACATGGGGTAGTGCTCAGGGTCTTGCAGAAGCTGAGAAAGGAAGGCTTCTTATATGTTTATCAAGGCCGTGGCGCCGTCAGCGGCGGCTTCTCATTAGCAAAAAGCATTGATGACATTACTCTGCTGGATATCGTTGAGGGCATGGAAAAAATCGATATTTATAAATACTTGGCTTCAGATGATATGAAAAGGGGCAATACCTTGTCCAATAAAATTCTGCAACTTAATGATGATGTGAAAAATGAATTTTCCAAGTATACCATCAGAGAATTATTTGAGTCCAAAAAAGTTGTTTGAGTATAGTGCGCATTGCACTAAATTCATCCATTAACTAAGATGGGCAAATCTAACAAGGATACATTTGCCCATCCTAAAGCCAATCAATCACAGGCTTCATTGTGTATAAAGCTCAAACCCTGCCTTCACCTTCGGTATCACATAATGGCTGCCGCCTCTGCCCTTAACATCTTCTATCATCATAGCAATTAATAATGACTGCCCGCTTTCCTCTGTGTTCAAAGCGACAAACCAGCCAAGCTCCGTGCCTTCGGCGTCATCTTGCGAAGCTTTAATTTCAGCTGTTCCTGTTTTGCCGGCTAAAGATACGCCATCAATTCTTGCCTCAGCTCCGGTTCCACTGGGATTGTCAATAATCTGTATCAAGCTACTTAAAATAGTATTGGCTGTTTCAGGAGAAAAAGCGGCCTCTTTCCAATAATTCGCCTTATCGGCTTCATTCACGTCTAAATAAGGCTGTATCATGTTTCCCTGATTCACAAAAGCTGAATATACAGAGGCCAGATGAACCGGATTCATCAAAAGCTCTCCCTGTCCATAGCCGCTATTGGCCAATAATACTTCATTTGTAAGACTGTCGTTGGATTCATAAGTCGATGTTGTTAATCCGATCGGAAATGGAATCGACTCGCCAAAGCCCATCTTGTCAAGACCTGTACTCAATACGTCTCCTCCCATCGCCAAGGCAGCCTTTGCAAAATAGATATTGTCAGAATTAACCAGCGCTTTTTCAAGATTAACATCTCCATAAGCAGTCAGTGTTGTTACAAAAAAGCTTCCCCAACTGGGGTCCTTCTGCCAACTCAAGCCATTGCTTTCTGTAACCTCATTCGGATCAATCGTTTGGCTGTCAACTCCGATCGCTGCGGTCAGCGACTTAAACACCGAACCCGGAACCCATGCCGAAGCAAATCTCGTATTAAAAGGTTGATTCTCATTACTGTTTAAGGCTTCCCACTGGTAGCTTAAAATACCATTGACAAAATAATTGGGATTATATGAAGGCGTGCTTACCAATGCCAGAACTTGCCCGGTAAATGGATTCATTGCCACTGCGCAGCCTGAATCTTCTGACATCTGATCATATAATAGTGACTGCATTACAATATCAATTGTCAAGGTTATGTCTTCGCCATTTTGGGCCGGAACAGTTGCTAATATTGTTTTAAGTTCACCGGCTTCGTCAAGAATAACCATTTCAACCCCATTCTTCCCACGCAAACGCTCTTCATATAATTTCTCCAATCCGGTTTTCCCGATATGGCTGTTTTCATCGTAATAACCCGTGTCTTCTACTTCCGCCAGCTCCTCGGCACTGATGCTCTGTACATAACCAGTAATATGAGCGGCTTTTTCCCCATATGGATATTCTCTGGATGGCACGTCATCTATCATAACTCCCGCAATTTCAAGCAGCTGTGCTTTTAGTGCTTCATTATCCTTTGATATGGTTTTGATCGGAACAAACATATCCTCTTCAACATAGGATTGATTCAGCTTACTGTTAATGGAATCTGATGATATCTCCAGTAGTTCCGCAATCTTTAAGATATCCTCTTCTTTAGTTTCTGACAATTTACTGGGAACAATTCCGATTGATGAGGCAAATCCATCTGTGGCTAACGCCGTCTTGTCCCTGTCATAAATAGTTCCTCTTGATGCCTTAAGCTCATAGATCCGAACGACATCCTGGTCTGTAAGCTCCGGGAAAATCAGTGTTGAATCCCAGTGGATCCGCTTTAGCCCTTCTGAGTTTTCGGACATACGCATTGTATGTTTATAAGAAAGTGTGCCGGCAATCGTATCCATCGTCTGCTCATAAATGAATTGCCAGCTCCCCTCCTTTTCCTTCTCTTTTGATTCAAGCATATTTAATTGAAGATTGCTGGCTTTGATGCCATTGTAAATATTCTGATTTCTCGCCAAGAAATCCTCTTTGCTTAATGTTTGCTTCACATCATCGTGTATCAGCTCATAAACCCCTTCATAATTCCCCTCTTGCATTAAGGCGGCATATTGATCAAAAATATCTTCAGCTATGGGCAATTGTTCTCGCGTGAAATATATATACCCCACCACTCCGCCGCCGGCGGCAATTATGACAATAAAAATACAGATTAGAACCATAATAATACCCTTGTTTTTCTTTCGTCTTTTCATATCTACCTCCACATAACACCTTAAACTTACAAATGTAATATTTATATTGTGCCATGGATTATAGGCAATGTCAAGTTGTTTTTCTTGAAGCGATATCGCATAATTCTATCTACAGCACGCATACATTAGAACAAAAGACCCAGAAGGGAAGATATATGAATAGCAATCAATCATCGGAAGAAATGAGCCTTGAAGACTTTATTGCATTGCCGGATACGATTCCTTTAATTATAAGAAATACGACATTAAGAAGTGAGTATTTCCGACAGGCACATAACATCCGCAAAGGTACCGCTTTAAACGGCGACTACTATATCGGCTATGTAGATCGCAAGGAGATGAATAGCATCACCGCAGAAATTGGTCCGGATATACTTCGTGTGCGCCCCATTGTATTGGGCCTGTTGGGAAAACAGAGCTTAGATGCTTCCGGCATCACAAGGGTGCAGCAGCAGCCCTACCTTAATCTTCGAGGAGGGGGTACGTTAATTGGCCTGATCGATACAGGCATTGATTACACTAAGGATAGTTTTAAATATGATGACAAAATCAGCAAAATCAAATATATCTGGGATCAAAGCAATGCTGGGGATGCGCCCTCCGGCTTTCATTTTGGCGCTGAATATTCGCAGGAGCAGATAAACAATGCCTTGCGTTTAGATGTCCCATTTAATGCGGTGCCCCATCAGGATACGGTAGGTCACGGAACCTTTCTTGCTTCCATTGCCGCCGGAGCCAGTCAGGGCACATATGCGGGTGCCGCTCCTGAAGCAGAGATTATTGCAGTAAAGCTAAAAAAGGCGGCGCCCTACTTTTATGAGCACTTTTTAATTCCAAAATGGCAGGAAAACGCATATACTTCCAGCGATTTAATGTTAGGCATTCAATATATTTTAAATAAAGCCGAAGAATTAGACCGCCCAGTTGCGATCTGTATATCAGTTGGGTCAAATATGGGTGGACATGATGGATTGAGCGTACTTGAGGAATATTTAACCAGAATCTCTGTTGTAAATGGGGTCGCCATTACTTGTGCCGCAGGAAATGAAAGCCAGGCAGGACACCACATCTATGGGAAACTCTCTGGCAACGGAGACGTTCAGAGTATTGAGTTATTTGTTGGGAATCAGCCGAATGATATATATCTGACATTATGGAATGGCGCATCTGACCGGATGTCAGTATCTATTATATCGCCTACCGGCGAATTAATACCGAGAGTGCCGGTTCGCTTGGGAAGTTCACATAACACCAATCTGGTTTTAGAAAAATCTAGGGTCAAAGTAGAATATTATCTGCCAATTGGAAGCAGTGGTGATCAGTATACCGGGATCAGAATATTTCACCCGACTCCAGGGATATGGACCATTCATGTGCATGGAGATATCATCCTGAATGGAGCATACCATTCATGGCTGCCGATGACAGGATTCATTGATGCCCAGACGGCCTTTCTAGCTCCTATTCCTGACTATACTGTTGTTACGCCTGCCACCTCTATTGGCATTATTACGTGTGGCGCTTATAATAGCCTGAATAATTCACTGTCCACTTACTCATCACGCGGACCGACAAGGCTCCCCATTATAGCTCCCGACTTAGTTGCCCCGGGGGTCGATGTTGGCGGCCTATTCCCTACTGGATATGGCCGGATGAGCGGTACCAGCGTATCTGCCGCAATTACCGCCGGTGCCTGTGCCCTGATGCTTCAGTGGGGCGTCGTTAACGGAAACGACACCGCATTAAGCACAAATCGCATACAGGCGAATCTAATCCGCGGCTGTATGCGTGATCCTTCAATGGAGTATCCCAATACATACTCCGGCTACGGCAGGCTTAATCTATATAACACATTAAATACTATCAGATCTTAATTATAACTGTCTGATTAATTAGTTCTTGTCCTTAAAATGCCTTTGTATCGCCTCAAAGCTTTCACTACTAAGAATATGTTCCATGCGGCATGCATCCTTCTCTGCGATCTCCTTGGAAACACCCATATCCATCAGACACTTTGACAAGAATAAATGTCGTTCATACATTGAGTTTGCAACCTCTTTACCGCTATCGGTCAGCGCAATAAAGCCATCCTCATCAACTCTGATATAGTCGTTCTTCCTAAGATTCTTCATGGCAATACTTACGCTTGGCTTTGAATAGTCCAGTTCATTGGCAATATCTATTGAACGAACAGACCCATTTCTCTTTGATAAAATTAAAATCGTTTCTAGATAGTTTTCTCCCGATTCATGTATTTTCAAAGCTAGACCTCCATTTAGTTTGATGAATTCATTATAACATAATGATTTGCATTTTTCAAAAGATATTGCCTAATTATTGGCTCTCTCATAAAAAGCCCTGGCATGTCGAAATATTTTATCAAACTCTCCAGATTCTATAAGCCTGGTGTTCACAAGATTCCCACCGATGCCCACACACACTGCGCCATTTTCCAAGTAAGTATTCATATTTTCCAAAGTCACACCGCCCACTGCCGAGACCGGAATATGCTTTAGTGGCGATTTGATGGCTTTTAAATAAGAAGCGCCCAAGGTATCTATTGGAAATAGCTTCACGATATCAGCACCATAATGATAAGCCGCTACCACTTCGGTTGGTGTTAATGCCCCCGGCATGGAAAGCATTCCTTCATCTTTAGTTGTGGCAATCACAGACTTGTCTGTATTCGGGGATATAATATACTGTACGTTGTGTCTTTTAGCAAGCTTTACTTCTTCAGCCGTCAAGACAGTGCCGGCTCCAAGAACAACTTGATCGCCAAAACAATTTGATACCTTCTCAAAGCAGCTCAAGGTATTCTTAATGCCATCATCACCAGTATGATCAAAAGTAATTTCGATACAGTTGATTCCACCTTCAATCACAATTATGATTAATCTCATAAACACTACTGCCGAATAGCGCTTTAATATCAGTAGCAACCACTGCACCCAGTAAATAATTTGCTTTTTGATTCACTGTTGTCTCTGTAAACAAGTCAAGGATTCTAACCGAAAAAGCTGTTCGGGTAAGCCCTGTCTTTTTTGCGCTATCGGCGCCCGCTTCAAGCCATTTCTTCTCGATTTTTTCTGCATAAGCAGAATTTAACGAATCAGATATGATCGAAGAACGGGTAAGCTCCATTAACATTTCGCCTGCCATTGTAGTGGTACATCCCTGAATCTCATTACTCTCGTTGACATATACAAACTTTGTGTGTGACCCCGGTAAAATCAGAACAACAGGTCCTTTCATATTTTCCTTGGCCAGAATTACAATGTTCTTGAAACGGACTGTACTATTGTTCTCGCTCATCCTAAATATGTTAAGGCTATTCGTGGTAAGAAAACTGTGATGTCAGGAGCCTGCGTGACTTGATGCGCTATCGTTTCAAATTGACCTGCTTTATGTCCAGTGAGAAAAACCGACTCCAAAACTGTCTCACGGTTTCCAACATTCAGTTGGCAAGCGTTGTTTCGGACACCTTTGGCAAAAGTTCTCTGAATATCCTGAATCGGATTCTTGAAGATCCTTCTGGCACTTCTTTCGACATCGAACCTTTAATTCATGGCTCTATGAGGGATAAAATCCCACAGTTAGAGCTCGCTATTGACGGATATATTGCTCCTGAACAGGCTGGTAAATTAAAGGTTATCAAGAAGCATTTTGTAGACTTGGAATCAATTGGCGTTAACATGGAAGCTTTTCCTTCGGCGAAACACTTATGTTCCTGGGCAGGATTGACTCCTACCTACTTAGCCTTAACTTTGTTTCAATATTTAATTTTTGAGGATCTAGAATCTGGAATCATCAAATAAACTTAAAAAGTCATACAATCAACAAAGTGCTCATTGAATCTTAAGCTGAATGATAATTCAAGGTATTTACATTTCTTTTGGATGTCAATTAGCTGCTCCTTAGCGCCATCATAAAGTAGCTTTGATACCGCTCCCATTCCTGCGGCATTGCCGGCGGGGATCAGCTTAGGAACAAACGCCTCGGGGATCAGGCCAATTGCAGCGGCATTCCTCTTGTCCATATAACTTCCGAAGCCACCTGCCAGATAGACTGTATTCACGTTGGCCGCAGTTAATCCCGATTCATCTAAAAGCGTCATGATTCCTGCTGCTACCGCTGCCTTTGCCAGCTGCAGCTTGCGAATATCCGCTTCGGAAATGAAGATAGTATGCGCTTCATCAATGTAAAATATCACCCGGCCATTTTGCTCGCCCAGATATGGTTGAATGCATACCGGCGCTTCCTCCGCTTTTAGAAGACGTCCGGTTTCATCCACCGCCCCTAAATCCAAGAGCATCGCTAATGCATCCACAAGCCCAGAGCCGCATATGCCCTGAGGCGTTCCTTCTCCAATGACCTGATATCGCACCATGCCATCTGAAAACCAGATGGCGCTTATTGCTCCTGCAATACCAGGCATGCCGCAGGTGATTTCCGCTCCTTCAAAAGCCGGGCCCGCCGCCGTTGCACAGCATAGAAAGCCCGCTCGGCTCCCCAATGCCATCTCACCATTGGTTCCGATATCTAAATAGAAGCAGGTTTCATCAGCTTCATCAGCACCTGAGGCCAATAACCCAGCAGTGATGTCGCCGCCCACATACCCCGCCACACAAGGCGCAATAAAGACCGGCACATCAGGCACATCTGATAACCCCATGCTGTTAGCTGTAATATATTCTCCAAACAAGGAGACTGTCGTAAAGGGAGCCAACGCAATCGTTTTTGGTGAATAGCCCGCAAAGATGTGAGACATAATTGTATTTCCGGCTATAGCAATCTCCTTGAGGTCGCCAATTTCACGTCCTGCCTCACTACATGCCGCATGTAAATAGGCATTGATTTGCTCCCTGATTATATCTGATAAATGATTAAGCCCATGCTCATGAGTAAGTGTATACTCCACACGTGAAATAACATCAGCACCAAAAGCACGCTGAGCATTCATGCCGGATTGGATATCAACTATCTCCCCAGTACTCAGATCAGCTAAATATAAAACAACTGTTGTCGTGCCGATATCCACAGCCGCTCCTATCCCCTCCCTTTGCAGACGGGATAATAGCCTATTCTTTCGCAACCCAAAGCTGAGCGCATCCACTAATTTTTCATCTTCAAGAAAAATTGTACAGTCACCCATAACTTTGGTTTGACATGAAAGTTTGTATTCCTTCTTCATATCCTCCGAAGGAGAAATCGCACCAACCGCTTTGACGAGACATTTTCCGCACCTGCCATTACCTCCACAGGTAGCCTCAATGTCTCTTATTCCTGCAGATTGCAAGACAGCCAAAAGCGTCTGTCCGATTTCGGCGGAAACAGTGTATTGAGTTTTGTTCCTATATATTGTAACGATAGCCAACATACATCTCCTATTCTAAGTCATGGCCAAATGCTACGTTATGCCGTTAAGTACCCGGCTGCAACAGTAGCCGCAGTGGCTGCATCGGGCGTATATGCATCTGCGCCAATAGATTGGCAAAATGCCTCATTTACCGGCGCGCCGCCGATCATGATTTTAACCTTGTCCCTGATTCCAGCCGCTTCCGCCTTTTCAACAACATCTTTCATTGCAGGCATAGTTGTCGTGAGCAGGGCAGAACAGCAAATTAGCTCACAGTCATTCTCAATTGCCATCTTTGTAAAAGTTTCCGAATCTACATCGACACCTAAGTCGATCACTTCAATCCCTTTGCCCTCCAACATCATGCGCACTAGATTTTTACCAATATCATGTAAATCACCTTTGACTGTACCAAGAACAGCCTTACCGATCGGCTCAACGCCACTTTCAGCCAGATACGGCTTTAGAAAGGCAGTGCCGGCATTCATAGCTCTTGCAGCAATCAGCACCTCCGGCACAAAGACTTCATTGTTCTTAAACTTCACACCGATAATACTCATTCCGGCTAAAAGACCTTCTTCTAAAATTTCCTTGGCAGAAATACCCTCCGCAATTGCTTCCTCAACAAGCTGCTTCACAATTTTAGCTTTACCTTTTTGTAAAGCTTCTGAAATGTCATTAATTTTACTCATAATTTGTTGCCCCTTTCAAAGTAATGTATTACTACTATAATATCCTTTTTATAAATAGGAATATATGATTTTTTCATTCATATTTGTAAAAATATATGTATTGTTGTTGAGGTTATACATAAAATCTCTCTATACAGTATATATTTACTAAAATATTCGGAATAATACTATACTTTTTAACAAAAATGCAATATCATAAATGCAGTATCCACTTACATAAAGAGGTGATAATCATGATCTTCAATATCGATGACTCAATCAAACAGGCCCTTATATGTGGCTTTTCCCGTGCCGGAGCGCTTAATATGGAGGCACTTGATTTTCTGCCGGAGGTTCGTCAGATGTGTGCCGCCGACTTATGCCAAAGCTTTGGAAAGAGATGGACTTGTCCACCGGCTTGCGGAAGTCTTGAAAGTATTTCTAAAAAAGCAGGCGCCTATCATTATGGTATCCTTGTTCAAACAGTAGGGCAAATGGAGGATGATTTCGATTACGAAACCATGGAGGAAACCGGAAAGCTGCACAACCAGAACTTTCAATGTCTACTAAAGAAGCTGCAAAAATCCTACCCACAGCTGCTGCCCATGGGCGCAGGCACCTGCACAATCTGCGCAGAATGCACTTATCCAGACGAACCATGCCGGTTCCCGGAGTACGCTTATCCCTCTATGGAGGCATATGGGCTTTTTGTGAGCGATGTCTGTGAAAAATCTGGTATGCCTTATTATAGTGGCAGACAAACAATCACATATACAAGCTGCTTCTTACTGAAATAAAAATCACGAAAGTACAAAAAGTATCACTTATTTCCAATCAGTCCTTGTCACATAACAGTAAGCCTACTCTTTTCATCAGACCCGGCAGCGCTGCCTCAAAGCGTACACCATAACGAGGTTCACGCTCTGGGTCTGTCGCTTCAATCGCATCTATTGTAAACTTCACTGCTGATTTCCCAGCATCCTTTAGTGGCAAATCACACAGCAGGCCAGCAAGCAGGGCACTGGCGAAAACATCTCCTGTGCCATGATAATAGCCGCCAATCAGTTTATCGATATAGAAGCCTATTTCTTCTGAAGCAGTGTCAAGGTATGCCATTCCAAGATGTGACTCATCAAAATAAACGCCGGTCAGCACAATCTTACCACCAAAAGCTTCGCCTAAGCGGCGCAGCAGTCCTTCTATATATTCTTCCGTATACGGTCCCTTAACATATGGCTCATTCAGCATCAATGTCGCCTCTGTCAAATTCGGCACGATTACATCAGCTATTTTGCACAGCTTTGCCATGCCGGCCGGAAAATCCGCATCAAAGCCATCATAGAGCCGGCCATTATCCGCCATTACAGGATCCACTAAAATCAACGCATCTTTCCCAAACCTGGCAAAAAGCTTCTTCACCAGCTCAAGCTGCGATGCGGAGCCTAAATACCCAGTATAAATGGCATCAAAGGCTAAATCTAATGATCTCCAGTGATCTGCAATCGGCATGATCTCCTGCGTTAAGTCCAGAAAGGTGTAGCCGCTAAAGCCGCCAGTGTGGGTGGAAAGGATGGATGTGGGCAGGACAGACGTCTCAATCCCTGCAGCTGATAGGATCGGTAGTGCCACGGTAAGAGAGCACTTTCCGACGCAAGAAATATCATGAATGGCAAGTGCGCGTTTTTGTTTTTTCATAGTGTCATAAGCCTCCTAAATTCTTTGTTATTGATCTATCATACAGGATATATGAATCGTTATAAACGACCACTTAATGAATTTTTTACTGGGCCAAAAATACCTTTTGACCCAGCAATATAAGAAGAAGTGGCAAGACTATTCCTTAGCCACTTCTGTAAAATGAAACAAGATCATACCTTAAAGCGGTATCCCACGCCCCAGATGGTCTCGATATACTGAGGTTTTGAGGTGTCAAACTCGATCTTCTCTCTAATCTTCTTAATATGAACCGTTACTGTAGCAATATCGCCAATGGACTCCATATCCCAGATTTTGTTAAAAAGCTCTTCTTTCGTATACACATGGTTCGGATTCTCAGCTAAAAAGGTAAGCAGGTCAAATTCCTTCGTTGTAAATGCCCTTTCTTCGCCATTGATGTAAACACGGCGGGCTGTTTTATCTATCTTAATGCCACGTATCTCAATAATCTCATTCTTCTTAGTGCCGCTTCCCACAAGACGCTCATATCTGGCTAAATGAGCCTTAACTCGGGCAACCAGTTCGCTAGGGCTAAATGGCTTCGTCATATAATCATCAGCACCTAAGCCTAAGCCTCTGATTTTATCAATGTCTTCTTTCTTAGCGGATACCATAATGATCGGAATGTTCTTTTCTTCCCTGATTCGTTTACAGACTTCAAATCCATCAAGACCAGGGAGCATTAAATCTAATATCACCAGATTCACCGGCTGGCCTAGCGCCGTTTTCAAGCCTGCATCACCCGTAACTTCTATAGTCACATCAAATCCGCTTAATTCCAAATAATCCTTTTCCAACTCTGCGATACTTACTTCATCTTCAACAATCAAAATTTTACTCATAGATTTTATTCTCCTCATACTTTCGGATGACAAAACATATACATGTTCCAATATCTTCTTTACTGGTGGCCCAGATTCTTCCACCATGTTCTTCGATAATCTTCTTAGCAATGGATAAGCCAAGACCACTGCCGCCCTGGGCGGAGTTTCTAGATGCATCTGTCCGATACAGCCTTTCAAAAATACGTGGAAGCTCTTGCTTAGCAATCCCCTTGCCATTGTCTTCAATCTCAACTTGAATAAATTCCGCTTCCTCACGGATACGTATATTAATAATTCCTTTCTTGTCACCAATATATTTTGAAGAGTTGTTAACAATGTTCGTAATGACCCGTTTTAACTTCTCCGGATCGGCAATGATAACCACATCTTTATCGGCGTAATTAAAGAATCCCAAATCAATTCGCTTCCCTTCCAAGTCCACGCTGATTTCTTCAATGCAATCCGCAAAATAACTATTCAGATTTACTTTCGTAAATGAATAGGTTTCAGAATTACTATCCAGCTTGGAGTACAAGAATAGCTCTTCAATCATCTTCTCCATATCATTGGCCTTGGCATAAATTGTCCTAAAATACTTGTCCTGCTTCTCCGGGGTATCGGCCACGCCATCGATAATACCTTCTACATAGCCTTTAATAGCGGTAATCGGTGTCTTTAAATCATGGGAAATATTACTCATCAATTCCTTGCTTTCCCGCTCGAATTGCATGCCGACCTCAAGCTGCTCCTTCATTCTGGCACGCATCTCTTCAAATGCTGTAAATAACTCGCCAATCTCATCTTCTGTATCTGGTTCAACGCCGAAATCCAAATCGCCGTTCTTGATGCTTTCCGCTGCCAGTTTAAGTTCCTCAATTGGTTTTACTATACTCTTATAAAGCCAGACTGTCAATAATGTTGCACCAGAAAAGAGAATTCCCACAATCACGATGACCGTTTGAATCGCCGCCAGCTTGATCCGGGGCGTTAATGCCCTGACATCCGTCACTATAATAATCTGCCCCTTGCTGCCATCACTAAAAACAAATTCTCTTTGTTTGACATACATAGGCGCCTCTTCTCGCAGATAATATTCTTTGTCGCCCTGAAAATTAATATACATGGAGCTCAAATCAACATTCTCAGTATTCCCGCTATAGACAATCTCAGCATCCTTCTTGATCATTAGAAATGCCGAGTTTTCTTGTAGAAGCGCATTGATCTCATTTAAATAGGACTCATCCTCTAGCAAATAAGGCTGTTCCTCCAACGAAGCCTCTAAATCGTTAATAATTGTAGAATTCACGCTTTCCATTAATTTTAATGGGTCATATAATACCCCCAGACTTGAATTTGATAAGCCGAATTGCTTTTCCAAGGCATTAAGACTCATGGTTGATATGACATATACCGCTATGATCATCAACAATAAAGGCACAAAACAGATCACCAGATAGGATACCTTTATTCTTGTAAATAACTTCACTCAATCACCTACTCTAATAAATTTAGTTAACCACTTCCAAGCCTCTTTGACATGAAATAAAAAAATACTTGGAAAGTATCTTTAATTTTATCACAAATCTCCAGTATTGAGTGTAAAATAAATCAATAAATGTATAAATTTTTCATAAAATAGAAAAGATCTGTAACCAACAATGGATTCAGATCTTTTCTATCCTTTATTATTATAAATACAGTTTTAGGCTTTCTACTTTGTCTAAGGCTTCCCATGGAAGGTTTAAGTCATTGCGCCCGAAATGCCCATAGGCGGCAGTCTGCTTGTAGATCGGACGGCGCAGGTTAAGCATCTTAATGATTCCGGCGGGTCGCAAATCAAAGTTATTTCTAATAATGTCAACAATCTGAGCATTAGAAAGCTTGCCAGTGCCAAAGGTATCCACTCTGATAGAGGTCGGATGCGCTACGCCGATCGCATAGGAGAGCTGAATTTCACATTTGTCGGCAATACCGGCAGCCACCAGGTTTTTAGCCACGTAGCGGGCTGCGTAAGCGGCAGAGCGATCTACTTTGGTACAGTCCTTGCCGGAGAAAGCACCCCCGCCGTGGCGGGCATATCCGCCATAAGTATCGACGATTATTTTTCTGCCGGTAAGCCCGCTATCCCCTTGTGGCCCACCAATCACAAAGCGGCCGGTGGGATTGATGAAAAATCTGGTGTTTTCATCGACCATTTCTTCAGGGAGCACGGCATCAAATACATGTTTCTTGATATCAGCACAGATTTGCTCCTGCGTTACCGCTTCATCGTGCTGCGTGGAAAGAACCACCGCATCAAGGCGTAGTGGCTGCCCCGAGCTATCATATTCAACTGTTACCTGTGTCTTTCCATCGGGTCTTAAATAGGGTAATATTTTATCCTTTCTGACCTTTGTCAGCCGCCTTGCGAGCTTGTGCGCAAGCGCAATGGAGTAGGGCATGTATTCGCTCGTTTCATTGGTTGCATAACCAAACATCATTCCTTGATCTCCTGCGCCAATAGCTTCGATTTCTTCATCAGACATCTTATTCTCCCTAGCTTCTAGAGCCCTATCTACACCCATGGCAATATCTGGGGATTGCTCATCGATTGCCGTAATCACACCGCAGGTCATCGCATCAAAACCATACTTTGCACGGGTATATCCAATTTTACAAACTGTATCGCGGACAATTTTTTGAATGTCTACATATGCCTTTGTTGTAATTTCACCCATAACCATAACGAGGCCGGTGGTTGCACAGGTTTCACAGGCAACGCGACTCATCGGATCCTGCTCTAGTAAAGCGTCTAAAATAGCATCTGATATCTGATCACACATTTTATCCGGGTGCCCCTCAGTCACTGATTCTGAAGTAAATAATAATTTTTCCATTTTATTCTCCTTTGTCTTAGTCAATTTTTGGTCTAAAAAAGTCCGCTTAAAGCGGACTTGATTTTATGATATATATCAAATCCTCTTATTGTTCGATTTTACTCGCTCAGGTAGGCACCTTCCACTTAGGGGTTGCCGCAACATCATTGATCCTTGGTCTCCGTTGCTCTGAATAAGAGAAATGTTTTAACTTATTTTCAATTTGAACTTGTGAATGTCTTTTTCTTTGCTGACTTTCTCAATCATACCGCCTAGCGCTTTGAGCTTAAGATCAAAGTCTTCATAGCCGCGTTGGATAAATTCTATCCCATCGATGCTCGTATAGCCATCGGCCACCAGACCTGCAATAACTAACGCAGCGCCTGCCCGTAAATCAGGAGCGCTTAAGCTGGCGCCATTAAGTCTCTCAACACCGGTGATAATAGCGGTATTCCCTTCTACCTTAATATTGCAGCCCATCCTTGACAGCTCGTCAACATACTTAAAACGATTCTCAAAGATGCTCTCTGTCACAATACTGGTCCCCCCCGACAGTGCAAGCACGGCTGCTATCTGCGGCTGCATATCCGTTGGGAATCCCGGATAAGGTAATGTCTTGATATTCGTTGGGCAGCATCGCCTTGTCGCTACTACCCGAATCGAGTCATCGGATTCGTCTATCTGGGCGCCTACCTCAACTAGCTTAGCTGAAATAGATTCTAAATGCTTTGGAATGACATTCTTTAAAGTAATATCCCCTTTTGTCGCAACTGCTGCGCACATGAATGTTCCCGCTTCAATTTGATCCGGTATAATGGTGTATTCGGCGCCTCTTAAGCTTGAAACGCCTCTAATTCGAATGACATCCGTTCCGGCTCCTTTAATATCGGCTCCCATGCTATTCAAAAAGTTAGCAACATCAACAATATGCGGCTCCTTTGCAGCATTCTCAAGAGTCGTGCGTCCTTCCGCCAATACTGCGGCCATCATCACATTAATAGTTGCCCCTACACTTACTACATCAAAATATATATTAGTGCCGACCAGCCGATCTGCCTCGGCGACAATTACGCCCTGCTCGATCGTCACCTTAGCTCCAAGCGCTTTAAAGCCTTTCAAATGCTGGTCTATGGGTCGGCTTCCGATGTCACAGCCGCCCGGCAAGGCCACCTGTGCCTGCTTATATTTACCAAGAAGTGCTCCCAAGAGATAATAGGAAGCTCTGATCTTTCTTATAAATCCGTCATCTATTGCAAATGTATGTATACTGTTCCCATATATCTTCACTGTGTTTCCATCTATGCGCTGAATATCTGCGCCGATTGATTCCATTGCCTGTAGCAAAACATTAATATCGTTAACATTGGGTAAATTATCTATAATTACAGTCTGGTCTGACATAACCGCAGCGGCTAATATTCCAAGTGCCGCATTCTTAGCACCCCCAATAGTCACCTCGCCTACTAATGGGTTGCCACCCTTTATTATATATTGTTCCATTGCGCACCTCATGATTTTATATTTAATAACCGATAAGTCTTAAGCTGATTGTAATTATTATACCATAGATTGAGAATTTGTAAATTATTTTTTAACATTTTATTAACCTTGTGGATGCTTTTGTAATCATTTATAAATATTTCAGGAATTATTAACAACCCGCTTTCTTGTCAATAGGTATATTAGCACTAAGATCGACAAACTTAGACAAGATATCACTAGCCCAAGGTAAAAGCCTTTTGGAACATATTTCATTTCAACAACATGGTCGCCTTGAGGCAGCTCAATCGTTAATAGTGCCTGATTTAGATCAGAGGCTTCAACTTTGTTGCCGTCTACCGTAATTGTCCAACCCTCATCGTAAGGTATTGATGTATACAGCACACTGTCTGTTTCTGCTGATACATTTCCAACCAAATGGGTGGTTTCAAAAGTAGTCAGCTCCCATTGATTTTGGCTGGCATAGCCATAAAACATATCCATGACTTCCTGATTGTATTTGAAAAGATAGGTCTTGATTTTTCCGGTTTCTTTTTCTTCATCAAGAGAGTACTCAAGAGTAGCTGTCGTATCAGTCGTCAAATATCCCAACTCAACCATATGGCCTCTTGTATCAGAGTAAGACTTTGTGGCGCCATTTATTGTGACTACTAATTTGTCGCTGTTTGAGCCCTCATAATAAATATAGTATTGGCCGTCTTCCTCGACATTGACATCAAAGGTGACTTTGTTTGCTTCAGAATCATTGGTCAGAGAATATGAATAATATCCCTCTCCTTTCAAAGTCAGGTTGCAACCCTCTGCCGTTGGCTCTCCCATCTGGCGCTCAGAAAACAGGGGGGCATATATGCCCGAGGTTAAATAGATAAAATCATTTAAAACATAATCAGGGCGCAATAAGTTGTAATCCCATTTCAAATAATCTTTCATAGCTACAAATCCCAGACCTAAAGCATATGGGTTCTCATAAAGATATTTGGTCCCAGTTTGATTAAGCAGTGCAAAGCTTCTTGCGGTATCAAGCGCTTCCTTAGCAACAAGATATTTGATTCCAAAAATGCTATCGGTAAGCGGCGTCGCTCCTACATAGCTGAACTTATTCGTTGCCGCAAAGAATCCCAAGCCATCAACCATCACATCCAGCTCATCACTTAAGGTCGAAGAAAACAGCGAAAATCCCGGAAATCCCAGCCACATGACATTATTGCGCCCCGTCACCGTATCCAGCTCCATGCGGTAGAAGTTTTCTTCCCGCGCATTTGTCAATGCCAAAATCTCCTTTGCATCTCCTAAATCACTATTATAGGTCGTTCTGTTCACCGATCCATTAGTGCAAAACCCATAAATCCCATTTCCGACAACTTCAATTAAAAGCACGATCGCAATGATATTCTTAATGAGCTTGCGCTTAGACCGGTTCGCCTTTAATATACAAATTAAAATAAAGTAAATACAGACCATTGCAACCGTAGCAATGTAAGTGTATATCTCATGCTCTGTCTCCGCAAACAAATAAGAACCGACAATAAGCAGTGACGCGCCGGTAAAAGCGAATATATACTGCCAGTCTTTAAACTTGTGCAGGCAAATAAACACTTCATAGCACATCGTCAACAGGACAAAGATATATATAAACGTAAATCTGTTGGGCAGACTGTTGGGATAGTGAAAGCCATGCCATATATAATCCAGCATATTGAGGCTGCAGCTTAAAAGCAGAAATGCCAGCAGGCCTATCCTAAGGATCTTTTGCCTCTTTAATATCCCCCTATGGAATATGTATAAAAAGATTAAAATCAAAGCCATTGCCCCACAATACAGGTTAGGCTTTCCACTTAAGCTAGTCGGCAAGGCGACTGTAAAATGCCTGCTGATCAGATCAAAAAAATTGGAATAGAACTTGGCTTCCTTGGGGAAACTAGATTCCACCGAATGGGTCGCCATCAACGCATAGTATGTCGGCAGTAATAAAACTGCGCTTAGACCGCCGCCTAACAGGGAATACCAGACAAATTTCAGCCCCCGCTTAAAAAACAAGGCGATGGATAACTTCTTCTGTTCAAAAAAGACTACAAAGTAGTAAACACATAGAAAAATGCAAATCATAATAGATATATAATAATTGCATAATACGCTAAGTCCAAGTGTCACCCCATAAAGCAGGCCTTTGCCCTCTTTCACAAGACGTTCTAACCCAAGTAAAATTAATGGCAGCAAAATCACGCAATCCAGCCACATGATATTCCAATTGTACCCAATCATCCAACCGCTTAGGGCATAGAAAACCGCAAAGTACACAATGGTTATATTATATCGATTATAACGTTTGCGGATATAGTAAGCAAATGTAAACCCTGCCAATGATAGTTTCAGCATGATAATCAGGGTAAATGCTTCTAGCAGTAAACCTCTCGGGAAAATCAATGCCACAATATTAAAGGGGCTTGCCAGATAGTAGGCAATGATTGCAAAAAAGTTCATGCCTAATCCGCCATTCCAGCTATAAAACAAGCTTTCGCCACTAAAAATCTTATCGCGAAGCTCTGAAAAGAAAGGCGCATACTGATGGTAGGAGTCAATAATCAATATGGATCTCTCCCCAAAAGGATAGACACCAATGGCTATCAGTGCTGCGGCTATAGTCATAAACGGTATGATAAATGCCAGTATATAGTAAAAATATCGTCTAATAAATGCTTTCATTGGTCTCCTCTCAGGACACAGTCGATCGCCACCTTAACCTCCCTGATCGCTTCACTGATATCCAATCCGTCAATATTAACAATGATGTCCGCATATCGCTCATATAAAGGGATTCTCTCACGATACAAATCCATGAGCGTTGCCCCTTTTCTTAAAACAACACCACGCCGCCTTAAGCTCCCTAAGCGGCAGTTGATACTATCATAGGATAGCTGTAAATATACAACAATCCCTTTCTCTTTAAGCTTCATCATAGCTTCACGACAATACACCGCACTGCCGCCGGTCGATATAACCGTCCTGTCTGTTTCAATATCTCGGTTCACCTGATTCTCAATGGCCAAAAAGCCTTCTATCCCTTTTTCCTCAATTAAATCCTGGAGGATTTCACCTTCCTGCTTCTGGATCAGTAAATCAGAATCAGTAAACTGATAATTCATTATTTTAGCTAATACAACGCCAATCGTGCTTTTACCGGCACCAGGCATACCAATTAATATGATGTTCTTCACAGTCACTTACCCCTTTGAGCTGATGTGTCACTAACCATTTCATTGTAGCACTCAGCGTTTTTAAACTCAATCCATTTTTTCGACTTTACACTGAATTATTTATTATTTATAATAATCTTAAGAAATGATCTTGTCAACTAGTGTGGGAAGGAGGTATATTGATGTATTTCCATATTGATGTAAATAGTGCCTTTTTAAGTTGGACCTCTGTGCACCGGCTTAAACAGGGGGAAACCGTTGATTTACGTGAAATTCCTTCTATCATTGGAGGTGACCGTGAAATGCGGCGCGGCGTTGTTCTTGCCAAATCAATTCCGGCTAAAAGGTTTGGTATTAAAACCGGCGAGCCGATTACAGATGCTTTAAAAAAATGCCCGACCCTTGCAATCGCCTCCCCTGACCATCAATTATATGCTGCCTACAGTAAAGAGCTTATTCATTTTTTAGAAAATTATTCCTCTGATATTAGTCAGTATAGCATTGATGAGTGCTTTTTAACCTATACCCCTATCCAAGATATTGATGATTCTGCCGGCGCCACCGATACATGGGTTAAAGCTGCCGAGGTCATTAAGGGGGCGGTTAAGGAGACCTTTAACTATACCGTCAACATTGGCATATCCACCAATAAGCTGCTGGCTAAGATGGCTTCAGATTTTGAAAAGCCAGATAAAGTCCACACCCTATACCCGGAAGAAATCAGCGCAAAGATGTGGCCGCTTCCGGTCGGCGAGCTTTTTATGGTCGGCAAATCAACTGCCGCAAAATTAGAATTATTGGGAATTAAGACAATCAAAGATTTGGCCAAAACTGACCCCGCTATATTGGTATCTCACTTGAAAGGCCATGGGCGGGTCATCTGGGAATACGCCAATGGCATAGAAACCGCCAGTATTGACACTCACATGAAAGAAACTAAGGATTCGAGCATTGGTAATTCGACTACCATCTCTTATGATGTGGAAAACGCCTCTGAAGCCAAGCATATCCTGCTAGGGCTTTCCGAAACAGTCGGGCAGAGGCTTCGGGAGTCCTCTTGCACGGCAGGGATGATCAGCGTTGAAATCAAGTATCATACATTTGAGTCAAAGTCACACCAGAAGCAGCTAATGACGCCCTCCAATTCAACAGATGTTGTTTATAAGACCGCCTGCCAATTGTTCGAAGAGCTCTGGAACGGGATGCCTATTAGGCTGTTAGGTATCAGGACCGCTAAGCTTGCTTCTGATGCGAATGTACAGCTGAATTTATTTGATATGGAAAACAATGAGAAGCTTCGGAAACTGGATAAGGCGTTAGACAGCATCCGAAAGAAATATGGAGAAGACGCAGTTGTCCGTGGCAGCTTGATGGATGAAGACTCACGAAGGCGCCACTGATTACTTCTTCCTGCGCTTCTTCACACTGTACCCGAATCTTCCGATATGCTTACCGATCCCATAATATTGGCCATGGGAATACACCAGCGGCACCGCCCTTTCTAAGTCAAACTTGCCCTTTTTGTCCATATACTCCTCATCGGCGTGAACCGCCACCACGCGCGCAATAAACATATCATGGCTTCCCAATTCATGAATCGTTTCCACCTTACACTCAATACACAGCGGGCTTTCATCTAGCATCGGCGCATACTCAAGCGTTCCCATCACGGGCGTCAAGCCCGTCGCTCTAAACTTATCCTCCTTTTCCCCAGACCTAACCCCTGCATAATCTGTCGCTTTGGCAAGCTTCTGGGTGGTAAGATTAATCACATATTCTCCCGACTCACTAATCATATGATGAGAGAACCTGCTCTTTCGAATCGAAACATATACCATGGGCGGATCCGAGCAGACCGTACCGGTCCATGCCGCCGTCATCACATTCTTTCTTCCCGACTTGTTCCCGCAGGTAACCATTACCGCCGGCAGGGGATATAGCATATTCCCTGGTTTCCATTGTTGTTTTGCCATTGCAAAACCTCCTTTATTGTTGTAGCTCGCTCATCAGCCTGGGTATAAGCTGCTTCTTCCTGGACACGACTAAAGGCAGATGTAAGCCGTGCTCGTCAGAAGCTTTGCCAAAGGCATTCTGTGCCGCTTCGATTGCGCCTTTTCCGGCGCATAATAGGTACGTAGATTCCTCCATTATATTGGTCAGCATGAAAAACATCATATCCAAGCTATGATTTTCCTTAGCTGACGTCATAAACGCAATTAGCCTCGTCTTGGCTTCATCTAATTCCTCCTGAGTCATGGAAGTGATCTGCCCCACTCCAAAGCTAATATTGTTTGCCGTAAATTTCTTAAAATCCTGATAAAATATATCCTGGGCTGATTTAGACTTCAAATCACTTCCTGCACTAAACATGCTTCTTGCATATGCATTTACTGAAATCCCAGAGATTTTCGCCAGCTCTTCGGCTGCCACTTTATCAATGGGCGTACATGTAGGCGAGCGATACATCAGCGTATCCGACAAAATAGCTGAGCATAATAGTCCGGCGATGTGTTTAGGAATATCGATCCGATTTTCTTTAAACATCAGATAGATGATCGTCGCCGTCGCGCCCACCGGCTGGTTCCTGAAAAAGACCGGCTCTAAGGTCTTAACATGACCCAGCTTATGGTGATCAATAATTTCCAGAAGCTTTGCGTCGCTAATACCATCGACAGCCTGCCCCTCTTCGTTATGGTCTACCAGAATCAACTGCTTCTTATCCGTGCCGATCAAACCATGCCTTGATAGCAGCCCGATAAACTTCCCTTCGTTATCAAGAACCGGGAAATCGCGATGGCGCTTCTTGGCCATTACATTACGAATATCCGCTACAAAATCGTCCTCTTTAAAGGTGCTTAAGTGACCTTTCACCATAAAATGCTCAATCGGGATGCTTTGGTTTAACAGGCGTGACACAATAAATGTATCATATTCCGTTCGTATGATCGTGCAGTTCTTTTCTTTTGCCAGCTTTAGAATCCCGGGGGAAATCTCGCCGCCAACACATACAATCAGGCAGCCCGCATTCATTTCAATGGCACATAGCTGCGTTTCATAACGGTCTCCTAAAATGACTAAATCCCCTGGTTCAATATACTCTTCCATTAAATCAGGATTGGCTGCCGCCACCAAGACCTTTCCCTGACTGACACAAGCTTTATCATCTCCATTTAGCATCTCGCCTTTAATTGTTTCCAAAATATTCTTGTAAGGGGTATTTGCTTTAGACAGAATATAACTGTCATACACGCCCATAAAGGATTTCGCGATATCTCCCACTGTGATCAGGCCCTCAAGCCCTTCGTCACCGCGGACCACCGCCAATGTCGCCAATTCTTTCTCATTTAAAATACTCCAGGCGTTTTTTAACGACATATTCTTAGGAACACGCTCGCCCGTACTGATAATGGCATCCTTCACTTGGGACCTGACATCATTGATATAAGCGGGAACCTTCGTGTTAAAAGCCTTTAATACAAATGATGTTTCTGAGCTGATTTGCCCTGCCCGCTTTGGTATATATCTATTATTTGACAGCTGATTCTTTAAATAAGCATAGGCAATAGCTGAACAAATAGAATCTGTATCGGGATTTTTATGTCCAATGACAAAAATGTCTTTCTTCATATTTTCCATTATTCACCCTCCTACTGCTGTAATGTTGCCATTAATGGCGGAATAAGCTGCTTTTTTCGTGATACGATGCCTTTTAAATAGACCTCATTTTGCTCTTGCTCTGCATTTTGCCCAAAGCTTTCACTGACAATTTCACCGGCATTCTTGCCTGCATACAACAGCAGGGTAGATTTTTCAATAATATCTGTCAGCATAAAGAATACCATATCCACATCATGATTTTCTTTCGCCCGTTCCATATAAGATTTCATACGGGTCTTTATTTCATTAAGCTCCTCCTGTGCCATAGACATAATCTGTCCGACCCCAAAAGATGTATCTGTAGCCGTGAATCTCTTAAAATCCTGATAAAAAATTTCTTCATCGGACCGATCCTTTAAATTGCTTCCGGCTTTAAACATCTCCTTTGCCAGCTCCTGGGTCTTGATTCCGGCGATTTTAGCCAGCTCCTCTGCTGACAGCCGGTCCACAAGCGTACAGGTGGGCGAGCGGTAAATCAGGGTGTCGGAAATGATTGCCGCGCATAATAATCCTGCAATCTCTTTAGGAATCTCAATATTGTTTTCAATAAACATCTGATAAACAATAGTGGAGGTGCAGCCTACCGGCTGATTTCTGACAATGATCGGCTTCATTGTCTCAACTGTTCCAAGCTTATGATGATCGACAATCTCCAGAATCTCACAATCTTTAATGCCATCTATGGCCTGAGAGACTTCATTATGATCCACCAGAATCACTTTCTTTAGTGGCATATTAATTAACAAACGCCGCGATATCATACCGACAAATTCATCCTTAGAAGATAACACCGGAAAGTCACGATGCCGCTTATTAACCATGGTTCCTTTAATGTCTGAAATATAATCATCATTTTTAAAGATGATCAAGCCTTCCTTACGCATAAAATATCCAATCGGCACGCTCTGATTAATGATTCTTGCCACCGTATAGGTGTCATGGGGCGTGGAAATCACCGCACAGCCATTATCTCTGGCCAACTTCTTAATGGTTCTTGATACCAAGGCGCCTTCACAAATAACAATACAAGAGGCTTTATTTTCAATGGCACACAGCTGGGCCTCATAACGATTGCCTAAAATGACGACATCGCCCGCTAAGATATGCTCTTCAAGCAGATCTAAATTGGCGGCGCCGATCAGAACCTTACCGCTAATCACCGCACCATCAGCATCTCCCACTAAGAGGCTGGCATCTAATGCATCAATTATATTTGCATATGGCGTTTTGGCATCTGATAAAATAGTATTGTCAAATACAGCCATATAAGCTCTAGCAATATCACCAATCGTTATTAGGCCGATTAATTTACCCCCAGCATCCAAGACAGGGAGGGTCGCGATATTGACAGTTCTCATAATCGACCATGCCTGCTTTAAGGAGATCGAGCTATCTACTCCATCTATTTTACGTACATCAATATCCTTGACCTGAGGCCTTGCATCATTCATGTACGTCGGAGCTTTCCAATTAAAATGCTTTAGAATATACTCCGTCTCCGGATTTAGCTGCCCTGCCCTTCTAGGGCTGTAGACAACGCTTTCTTCTTGATCCTGGCTCATCGTGTTTTTTAAATAGGCATAGGCAATTGACGCACAGATTGAATCGGTATCCGGATTCTTATGCCCGATTATATAGACTTCCTTTTTTCTCTGCTTCTCCATTAGCTTAACCGCTCCTTTTTCTATGGATAAATTCACCGAATAAAGGGGTTGCCATAAGCTTTCCGTTCTCAACAACAATCCTCCCCCGCACCATTGTCAAAATCGGCCATCCCTTAACCTCAAATCCCTCATAAGGTGTATAATCAACGTTTTCATGCAGCATGCTCTTAACTATCGTCACCTGCTTATTTGGATCGATAATCATCACGTCAGCATCACTTCCTATCGCCAGAACGCCCTTCTTTGGGTACAGGCCAAATAATTTCGCCGGATTGGTGCTGATGATATCTGCAAATTTATTATGCGTCATTCTTCCTTTTCCTACCCCTTCAGAATACATGAGCGGAATCCTGGTTTCCACACCCGGGCCGCCATTCGGGCATTTGGTAAAATCATCCTTTCCCCGCTGTTTATCTCCGTGAAAATCAAACGTGCAATGATCTGTTGCCACCACCATAAGTGTCCCGTCTCTAAGTCCCTCCCACAAGGCTTCCTGATTTCTTTTATTGCGAAGCGGCGGGCTCATAATGTACTTCAACCCTTCATCACCAGGATCTTCGTAGCAGGATTCATCTAAAAATAAATATTGCGGGCAGGTCTCTCCATAAACATTATTCCCTTTTTCCCTTGCTTTACGTATTAAATTGACGCTTTCTTCAGCAGAAACGTGGACGATGTATAGAGGGGCATCATCGGCAATCGCAGCCAGTGTAATCATCCTGTTCACAGCCTCACTCTCACAACTCTCAGGTCTTGAAACAGCGTGATATTTAGGCTCTGTCTTACCTTCTTTAAGCAGCTTATGCTTCATATATTTGATAATCGCATCGTTCTCGCAGTGAACGGCAGTGATCCCATTAAGCTCCTTCAAACGCTTTAATACTTCAATCGCTTCTAAATCCTCAATCAAATAATCATAGGTCATATAAATCTTGAAGCTGGGAATGCCTTCCTTAACCATCGATTCCATCTCTTCTAGGATACTTTCATTAACCTCCTGAATGACGCCATGAAGACCATAGTCAATAACACACTTACCCTTCGTATAGCCTTCGTAGACCTTAACCTGATGATGGAGATCACAGCCCCTTGGTCCAAATGCCATATGGTCGACAATCGCCGTATTGCCACCAAATGCGGCTGCCGTCGTGCCGGTCAGGAAGTCATCAGTTGTGAATATGTCCACATCGAGATTGAAATGGGTATGTACATCTATCCCCCCAGGCAAGACGACCATCCCTTCAGCATGTATGATCTGATCGGCTTCCTTAGCGATATTTGCGCCAATGTCTTTAATAATTCCATCTTCAACTAATAAATCACCAAGCAGCGTTTCTTTCTCTAGAACAATCAAGCCACCCTTAATTAACGTTTTCATAAAACACCTGCCTCCCTATATTAATAAGTTATGTCTTATTATATCTTGAAAAAATCCTTTGTCAAGAAATGATGTGATGCTTAACATAAGGGGCTGATGCAATCCTAACTTGATCTGTTAGTCTGCATCAGCCCCATTAATCCATCCATCGCTGCGTATTACAGCCTTTTCATTAAGACTTTAGTAAGTGCCTCATATCCCGGCTTGCCAAGTAAAGCAAACATATTCTTCTTATAGCTTTCAACACCCGGCTGATCAAAGGGATTAACCCCCAGCATATAGCCGCTGACACCGCATGCAAATTCATAAAAATAGAATAGCTCTCCTAAATAGAATTCATTCTGCTCAGGTATATTAATGACTAAATTCGGCACATCCCCATCGGTATGGGCTAAGATTGTCCCATTCATCGCACTTTTATTAATAAAGTCCACAGACTTACCGGCGAGGTAATTGAGTCCGTCAAGATCTTCTGATTCTTCCTCAAGGAGAATCTCGCATGCCGGCTTCTCCACATTAAGCACCGTCTCAAACATAATTCTTGCGCCATCCTGGATAAACTGCCCCATAGAATGCAGGTCTGCCGTCAATGTTACCGAAGCTGGGAAAATACCTCTTAAATCCTTGCCTTCGCTTTCTCCATACAGCTGCTTCCACCATTCAGCAATATATTGCAGCGACGGCTCATAGCTTGCGGTAATCTCGACTGATTTGCCCTTTCTTAGCAAAATATTACGAATAGCCGCATATTGAAGCGCTTCATTATCTGCAAAATCATTCTTAATGCACCGCTCCCTGGCCGCTCTGGCGCCTTCCATAAGCTTGTCTATATCTGCGCCGCTAACAGCAATCGGCAATAGACCAACAGCTGTCAATACCGAAAAGCGGCCGCCGACATCATCCGGAACAACAAAGCTTTCATAGCCTTCTTCGGTTGCCAGGTTCTTAAGGGCGCCCCTTTCCTTATCAGTGGTACAATAAATACGTTTAGCGGCTCCTGCTTTCCCATACTTATCTTCAAGCCTTCCTTTAAACACCCGGAAGGCAACTGCCGGCTCAGTAGTCGTTCCTGACTTGGATATCATATTGACTGAAAAATCCCGTTCACCGATAACTTCAATTAAGTGCCGAAGGTAAGTGCTGCTTAAATTATTACCGACATAATAAACCTCCGGAGCTTTACGAATCTCCTTAGACACGGTGTTAAAAAAGTTGTGTCCTAAGAACTCGATCGCTGCTCTCGCACCCAGATAAGAGCCGCCGATACCAATAACGAGCAATACCTCCGAATCTTCCTTAATCCTAGCTGCCGCTTTCTTAATTCGAGCGAACTCTTCTTTATCGTAATCAACGGGAAGATCGACCCAGCCTAAAAAGTCATTTCCCGCACCAGTCTTCATAATTAGTTCATCTTTAGCGTTACAAGCTTGCTTAGTTATCAAATCAATCTCATGCTTCCTGATAAAATCTGACGCTTTTGAATAATCAAAAGTGATCTTATTTGCCATCATTGGTTCCTCCGTTTTGTTTTTATCATATCAAATTGTCTATATTTTAGCAACTAATTTAAGAATTCTTTTAAAACATCTTCAACCACTTTTGCATCAATTTCATCGTCTGGGCTCATCGCCTCTTTATGCCTAAATGTCTCTTCCTCCTCTGCTTGTTTAGAACGGCTGTGTGTTGTTGCGGCGGCCTCTTCCATAGCATTGCCATTTTGCATTTTACTTCTTGTTTTAGCCAGCTCTTTTCCGGGTCCCAATTTATTTTTCAGGAAGTTTTCCAGATAGTCTAGAATGACGCAGCGAAGTATTTGTTTCTTTGTATCAAAATCATGAATTTTGTATTGGGCAAACAACAGCAAACAGCTGGCAGCACCGATGCCACACATCATCAATATGTCTGCATAGTCTGCCTGGTTATTAAGCTTAATAAGTCCATTGATAATGACCGTCAGCGCAGTGGCCGCCATAGCTAGCTTTCCGATTTTTTCCCATCTGTTAAGAGACATAAATCCGACCTTATATTTATATATGTAGCGATTCGTCAATACCTCCGCATTACATGGCTCCATGCCCAGTTTGTAGTAGCTTTCAAATTTTAATTTTATATATTTTATCAATCGGTTATCTGAGGTTCCCATTGTGTCCGCTTCTTTAATTAGTCTTTTGTATCCTCTGTTGGCCATAAAGGTTCCAAACACGCCAATCACCAGTATACCGGCAAAAATATAAATGGTTGCGCCTTGCTCCATAATCCACTCTCTCATAAGATAAAAAATCTCCCTTCACAATAATATTTATAATTATACAATGAAAATTCACTGACTTTCACTTATTATTGTTCGTAGTATTATGACAAATTCTAATCATATCGATGATGACAAGACTGCGGATAGCAGAATAATAAAAGACATGGTTCCAATAATCATTCAACCATGTCTTTTCTCTATCCTTTACTCAATATATTATTACGATATTTATTAGCAGAAATTCCCACCTGACGTTTAAACACTCTTGAAAAATGAGCCAGATCAATAAACCCTACCATTTCAGCTATCTCACCTATACGGTATGCTGGATTCTCCAACAGCTTCATAGCTTCATTAATTCGTTTACGGTTTAATATTTCCGAAAAATTCTGGTTTGTATGTTTATTCAAAAGCTTACTTAAATGCCACTGGCTTACATATGCCTTTTCCGCCACATCTGCTAAGGTAAGCTTTCTGGCAAAGTTTTCCTCTATGTAATCTAAAGCCGTTTTTACAATAAAGCTATTAGCATTCTTTGCATCTGAATCATCAAGATTTCGTAAATAATTCTCTTTAGTCGGTAAAGTTCCTTTCTCCAAAAGATTATTGCAGGCAACCGTTATAGCTTCTTCAATCTCCTCTAAATTAGACGGTTTAAGCAAGAAACGAAGAACACCCAGTCTGATGGCTCTCTGAGCATAATCAAAATCACGAAAACCCGTTAAAATAATAATCTGCATATCAGGAAACTCCGACTTGAGACCGGCAATCATTCCAAGACCGTCTAAATCCGGCATGGCAATATCTGTAATAATAATGTGGGGATGATTTTCTCTGATGACCCGATCTCCCTCCACACCATCGTGAGCAGTAGCGACAATTTCACATTGCTTCTCCTTCCATGGTATAATTCTGGATATCCCCTCCACAATAATCGGCTCATCATCTATAATCACCACTTTGTACATAGTCATCCGCCTTTCCGTTTGAAAGTCAATTACCGCACTAATATACTATCCTTTTATCGCTCCAGCTGTCAAGCCTTTGACAATATTTTTCTGCAAAAATATATAAACAATAAGTACCGGTATGACGATCAAAGTAACACTAGCTGCCATCAAACCATAATCCGTTCCATATTTCGAGCTTATATGCTCTAATAGATTACTGATTGGAAACATTCTCTCCCGGCTTATCAAAATCTTTTGAGTAAACAGATCATTATATGACCAAAGAAAACAAAATATAGCTACTGTCGCCAGCGACGGGCGGCAAAGCGGGACAATAATTCTTGTAAATACCTTGGTCACCCCTGCGCCCTCCATATAAGCCGCCTCTTCCATCTCCAGTGGCAGCCCCCGCAAAAAGCCCATCATAACAATCGAGGCAAAGCTAATATTTCCAGCAATCTGAGGCAGTATAACTGCTTGATATGTGCTAATCCAGCCAAGCTGGGATATCATTTTATATACCGGTATAATTGTCGAAAATACAGGAATCATCAAGCTGGCTGATAGCAAAGCCAATAAAGCCGTTTTTAGTCTAAATTGATATCTTGTCAACGCAAATGCAATCATTGTTGCTAAAATCATCACAACAATTGTTACCGAGCCGGATATAATCAAGCTATTCTTATAAGACCTGAGAATATTTTGATTAGAAAACGCATTTGTAAAATTTTCCCAGGTAAATGCTTCAGGTAACGAAAATGAATTTCTGACAACTTCATTTGATGATTTAAAGGAGTTGATAATCACCCAGATAAATGGGTAAATAGTCGTCACCGACCATATGGCTAAAACGATATAAATGATTAGCCTACCAACTGAAATAGGTTTTTTATTATTTAGAATTCTCGGCATTTTATCACTCCTCTCTACAGATTTGCATCTGGTTTTAAAATCTTGTTGATAACTAAGGAAACGATAACTCCCAATACAACAATGGCAACAGCAATCGCTGCACCGTAATCTACGTTCAGATTAACAAATGCTATCTGATACATGTATGTTCCCATGAAATGGGTAATACCTCCCGGCGCGCCTTGTGGCGCTATAACCCATGGTAAGTCGAATACTTTTAACGCTCCTGTTACCGCTAAGGTAATGCAAGTGCATAAGACTCCTCTTAACAGCGGCAGGGTGATCCTAATAACCGCCTGTGCTTTGGTACAGCCGTCAATGGAGGCAGCTTCGTATATTTCATCAGATATATCAAACAGACCTGTCAGTATAATCACAAAATAGAAGCCCACATATGACCAGATTGTCGGTATAATAATCATAACAAAGGCAGTTGTCGCCGCCATCCAGTTGACTGGCTCCTTTCCAAAGGTTTGAAGTAATTGATTCAAGGCTCCGCCTTTATAATTATAGAACAAGTTAAATAGCAGCCCAATCGCTGTTGCAGAAATAACGATCGGAAAGAAATAGACTGTTCTAAAGAATTGCTGCCCTCTTTTAATATTGCTCACTAATATAGCTAGAAGAAGCGCAATCCCGACCTGAAAAACAACTGTCAATCCCATCATTTTCAGGGAATTGATCAAAGATGTATGTAATTTTGCATCTTGAAGCATTTCTTTATAGTTGCTTAATCCTATGAATTTCTGCAGTTCAATAAAGCCTTTCATATTATAGAAGCTATTATTGATATTATCAACAAAAGGAACATATAAGAATATCAGCAACATCGCGAAACCCGGCAGTAAAAATGCTATCAAGGGGGTTTTCTTTTTGTATAACATATGATTTGCATCCCTCTCTACTTTTTATAAAAGCAGAGGGGCTATGGCACCCTCTGCTTATTTTAATTTGCTGACTGTTTTATGCTCACATCAATTATTCTTGGGAATCCATATTAATTTGTAATGCATTATTAAGAATCTCTTCCGCTGTTTTTGTACCATTAACCAAATCAACGGTGCTCGTTGTAATTGATGAGTAAGCTTCGCCGATGAGCCGTGCATCTGTAGGTGCAAAAGTTCCCGTTGCCGCATTACCTAACTCTAAACCTGCTAATCCAAGAGGAGTCATATCCGCAGGCGCTTCAAGTTCGACAGTTGCCATGCCATTGCCATTCCAGTAAATCGCAATCTGCTCCGGGCTCGTATTCATCATGACAAATTCTACTGCTGCCGCTCTCTTTAATGGATCATCCCATGCCTTTTTCGTAATATAGAAGCCTGAGGATAAACCACCGATAATATCGTTAGGCCCTTTTTGACCACCTTCTACAACAGGGAAAGCAACAACTACTGTATTCTCCTGATCATCAATACCACCAGCATACCATGAACCATCTAACTGCATCGCCGCCTGCTTTGTTTTAAACAATTCACCTGCTGCGTCGTTAGTGATTGTCTGGCTATCTTCCGGAAATGCCCCCATCTCATATAATTCTTTAAGTATTTCAAGACCCTTTATCCAGCTTTCCGGAGCCGTTTCAGGAATCGATGTGAATTCTTCTCCCCCTGCTGCCGACAGCATTAGATGCTCAATCCAGTAATGAGGTACTTCATTTAAAGAAACTGCGATAGGAATAATGCCGTTCTCTTTGAATGTCTTCACAGCTGTAATGAAAGAATCCCAGTCTGTAGGCAGTGCTAATTCATACTTATCAAACAAATCTTTGTTGCAGAATAAACCTTCCCAGAATCCCGTCGTTGGAACTGCTCTGTTGACACCATCAGGATTGGCAGAAGCCTTCCACGCATTATCCACGATCGCTGCTGCATATTCTGGGTATACTTCACGGATCTCGTCAATGGTCACAAACTGATCTGCTGCCAAAACTTCACTTGCATTGTTATCTGTAAAGAACTGGATAACATCCGGCTCATCACCTACAGAAAATTGTGCGGCCACTTTGGCTTTCCAGGTCTGGTCAGACATTTGTGAACTGTCCTCAACGGTTACATTCGGGTACTTCTCCATAAATGCATCAATAACTTCCTGATATCTTTCAGTATTCGGGTCTGTTCCGCCCATCATAGAAACTGTCGTTAGCGTAATCTTCTCACTTGTAACGCCTGTAGCTTCTCCACTCGTAGTCTCCTGATCAGTTTCTGCCGCATCGGTGTTCGCCTCAGTTGTCCCCTTACTGCCCGAACCACATGCACTCAAAGATCCAAATACCATTAATGAAACAATAAGTAGTGCAACGAATTTCTTATATTTATGCATCGTACATCCTCCTTGAAATTTGCCTGTTGGCAATTTGTATATTATTATTATATCTTTTGGGAAGGAAAAAGCATTAGATGGAGTTGACATTATTTGTTAAATCTTGCCCTGTTCACAAAAATACAGCTTATAAAGTTGACCATTTATGATAACAAATCACCTTTATTAAGGATATTATTAAGCAGTTTTTCTCTATCTTGCGAATTCGGAGGATTCACGGGAATAATAATTGTTGATATTGTCTGGTTATCATCTCCAGCGCAAATCGTGAATTCATAGGACTCACCGTAGATTAAATGAAGTCTTTCATTTACATTTTTGATTCCCAGAGAGGAATGTTTATCTTCGTTAATAATCTCCTTGATCTTCTCCTCGTCTTCCTTCGTCATGACCCCAGTATTAATGACTTGCAAGCAGACATTCTCTTCTTTTTTAAATATTCTCAACTTAATAATGCCTTTTTTAACTTTTTCAATCCCGTGCACCACAGCGTTCTCTATGATCGGCTGCAGGATAAGCTGCGGAACCATAGTGCCAAGCAGTTCCTCATCAATATCTTTTTCATAAAACAACCGGTTACCAAATCTCATGGAAATAATATAAAAATAGGCATCTGCACACCTTAATTCCTCAGCAAGAGAGCACAGACGTTTCTCATCCCGTCCCATACTATAATCTAATAACGTCGATAGGGCCTTTATCATTTTAGAAATCTTTGCATCACCTGACATCCTTGCCTGCCAATTCATCATCTCTAACGTATTATTGAGGAAGTGGGGATTAATCTGAGACTGAAGCGCTAATATTTTAGCATCCTTTCTGGCGATTTCTTCATTATACGTATATTCAAACAGTTGCTTAACCTCCCAAGACATCTTGTTAAATGAACTCCCCAGCAGATAAAACTCCTCGTTAGGCATTGGCTTCTCTTCTATCTGATGTCCTATATCACCTTTACTAATTGCTTTAGAGGCACCAATCAGCCGCTGCATCGGCTGATAAATCTGCTTTCGGAAGAAATAAATAACAAAGATAAGTATCGGAACAATAATTAAGCATAGCATGATGACCAGATTAAGAAAGGTTCTGAACTCATTATAAATAAACTGCTTGTTCGCTAAAATAACGGTTCCAACAGTAAAATCTCGTTGAATATCTTTATAAAGAAAAGCTTCATATTGATTATTTTCAGAAAAAATAACCATTTGATTTTTACCATTACTGAATTGATGGCTCATTAATCGCAGTATTGCTTCTCTTTGCCCCTCTTCTTGATGACCATCATGGAAGGTGAGGAAGTTGCTTGCATCATCTATATAGAAAAGGACTTCATAAAAATCATTTTTATCAATTTCTTTAAATAGCTCATCTTGATTCAATTCAAGAATCAATGTGCCAAACTTTCGGTAGTTAGATATAGTGTACAAATTCCTTATTACGTAAATCCGATTATCGATAATGACTACCGATGTCTCCATATCATCAGTTTCAGAGAGTCGGTTCGCCGCCTCTTTGACCTTCTCATTAAAGCCGCTGCGATACTTGTAATAATCATCTGTATAATAATGAATGATATCCATTTCATCAACCAGATAAAAAACCGCCAATCGGTATAGGCGTCCCCCAAAATTGTTTGATAAATAATGCCTTACGGAGCTTTGGAAGCCACTTGAAGAATCAATGCCTCTTTCAGAATTCTCTATATAGCGTTCCCACAGCTTCTGAATGCCTCCGCCATCAGTAAGATGATCATAAGAAATCTTCTTTGATGCGGTCACAGCTTCATTAATACCATTGGATACGAACTTAGAATAATTAATAAGCTCTCCTTCAATTAAGGTTCTGGTTTTTGAAACAATATTAGCGCGGTACGTAAAAAACACTGCGCCGGTGATGAGCAAAACCGGAACAATCCAGCTTAGTACGACCAAAACTACTAGCATTCGATTCAAAGAAATTCTCTTTTTTTTCATAGCACCACCACCATGAGCAAATTTTATGACACAATATCTAAAAGCTCTTTCAAGCTTTTTAGTGTTACAATCAAATTATACTAATTTATACATATAATTACAAGCCGTGCAATTCTTATCATAAATCTAAGAAGTTTTCAAACACCCGGCATAGCTCCCTGGCCTCTTTAGCCGTTTCCATTTCACAAAAAATCCGAAGAAGCGGCTCTGTTCCTGAAAAACGTGCAATGATCCAGCCGCCACTTTTCAAGTAAACCTTGCAGCCATCTAAATAGGACACTTTATCAATTTCAAAAGGAATATCGGGCAATTCTCTGTTGGTAAGAATTTTCTTATAAATCTCTTCTTTCTTTTCCATGGAGAACTTATAATCTCTTTCTTCCATAAAGCACTCTCCATATGTGCTTTTTATTCCTTCAATTATTTCTGACAGCTTCTTACCTGTAACCGCAATCATCTCTACCAGAAGAGCCGCAGCATAAATTCCATCTTTTCCTTGAATATGGCCACGGACAGTCAAGCCACCAGATGACTCTCCACCCAAAATGGCATTTATCTCTGTCATTTTAGCAGAAATATATTTAAAACCTACCGGCACCTCATAGCATTCTTCTCCCACACTTTTAGCAATCTTATCCAGCATATGTGTGGTCGCTATATTCCTGACTGCAGAACCTTTCCAATGTTTGTGCTTCACAAGATAATAGTATAGCAACACCAAAATATCATTTGGATGAAGAAATCTGCCTTTGTCATCAATAACACCTATTCTATCTGCATCACCATCTGTTGCTATTCCGATATCGCACCATCGATCCAAGACATAGTGCTTAAGCGGTATCAATGTATCAACATTAGGTGCCGGCAGCTTTCCGCCGAATAAAGTGTCATGACGTTCATGAATTGTCTCCACCTCACACCTTGCCGTAAGTAAAATGGTTTTTAAAGATGTCTCACTGACACCATACATCGGATCCAATGCGATACGCAATTCACACTGTCTGATCGCATTCATATCGATGCTCTTGATAATATTATCAAGATACTCATTCCTAGGATTTATGTCAACAATAAGCTTTTCCAAAAGCGCCTTTTCGTATTCCATCGCAGTGATTTCATTGCTTTTGACATTGTTAACATAATATTCTATTTCACTCGTCTGGATTTCATCTGCGTCCCTGCCGCCGTATGTAAATATTTTAATCCCATTATAAATTGCGGGATTGTGGCTTGCCGTAATCATCAGTCCATAATGAAGATGATATTTTTCAACATAAAACATAATCAATGGCGTTGGCTCGGAACGGTTAATAAGAAATGAGGTGATCCCTTCTGCCGCAAATACTTCCGCACTCCAATGCATTGCCTCTTTAGACAGAAAGCGTCGATCGTAACCCATAACAATTCCTTCATGTGCTACATCTTCATCTTTCATTTTTAATGCTAGGCCTTTCGATAGCTTCTGAATGTTTTCCTTTGTAAATCCATCTCCAATAACGGCTCTCCAGCCACCGGTTCCAAATTCAATCATAGGCGTCTCCCTTCCGATTAGCTCCCATAACGGCGCGGACTTCATGCGTTCCTTTTAAAGGAGGAATATGTCCAACTTTATGGCCATCTAGATATAGCTCCTTAATTCCCTTCATCACGTGGTCTGGATTCTCCACCTTGATGTGATAAGTCCCACTGCGCCAGACTCTTGTCACATCAAAATGCTCCCATTCTTCGGGTATGCATGGGTCAATCTCTAATGCTTCAAATTGTGGCTTGATTCCTAGTATATACCGTGTTGCACTAAAATATGCCCATCCGCCGGTACCGGTCATAAAAGGGTGTCTCGCTCGACCATAAGCCGTATGGTCAACCCCCATAACAAACTGACAATATGAATAGGGTTCTGCTTCGCGTATTTCAATCATGTCATTCTGATGGTACGGGCACAAAGCATTGTAAAATTCCATTGCCCTGTCTCCTCGCCCCAATTGGCATTCTGCCGCCCATGCCCATGGATTGGGATGGCTAAAAATCGCTCCATTCTCTTTAACCCCTGGGTATACACGGGTTACAAAGCCAATATCATCATTATTTTGGGTGTATGCAGGTCCGTTAAGCATCAATCCATAGGGTGTAAATAAATGCTCCTTAACTGAATTCATCGCCTCAATTCCCTTATCATAGGGTGCCGCGCCGGAAAGAACTGCCCAGGTATTGGATTCCAGATGGATTCTTCCTTCTTTATCTGACCATGTGCCTATTTTCTTACCGTTTTTAGTCACACCGCGAATATACCAGCTGCCATCCCACATTTGCTCTTCGGCTACTCTGGCAATATTTTCCATGACACGCAAATATCTTACAACGTCTTCATCCTTGCCTATATATTGGGCTAACTCCACAAAATTCTTCAATGCCCAGTAATGGAGGAAGGAAACCATGGCACTCTCTCCACCGCCTAAGTTAAGGCAGTCGTTCCAATCGGCACGAAGTCCTTTACAGATACCATTCTCGCCTACCTGCTCTGTCGAAAAATCCAATATTTTTGTCATGTGCTCATAAACGCTTCCGCTGCCATTCATGGCAGTCTCCCCATCAGCATAGGTGATTATCTCATTTATGAAATCAAATTCTCCAGTTTCCTTTACATATTCAACAATGGCGCTAACAAGCCATAACGCATCATCAGAACAAGCATCCTCAATTCCATGAACCATCTCATTAATGCTTGGTGTAGGCACTACTGTTGGCGACTTAAATGGCTTTGAGTTTTCATTCGGGTCAAACCAATCCGGCTGAAATAAATGGAGTCCATAGCCTGCGGTTACCAAGCCCCTCAATAATTCCACAAGTCTTTGGCGGCACTTCTTAGGATTAGAGTGAGGTATGGTCATTGCATCCTGGGCTGTATCCCTGTATCCCAAGCCGGTTCTGCCACCCACCTCAATAAATGAGGCAAATCTCGAAAACATTACATTAATCTCAGCTTGATAGATATTCCAAATATTAATCAGTGTATTCATGCCCTCATTCGGTGTATTAATTTGCAATTTATTCAGTTTATTATCCCAATAATAACGTAGATCCTCATATACCTTGTCAACGTTGTCAAAATCCGAATATTTAGCCCTGATCGCATTACCCTTCTCCCTGTTTCCTTCGCCAAGCATGAAAACAAGCCTTACCTCCTCACCCGGCTTAAGCGTCAGCTTCTTATGTAAGGAGCCGCAATGATTATTTCCCTTCTCATATGTGGCGTTACATTTCCCCTGCAAGACCGCCAACGGATTATTCTCCGTTCTGTATAAGCCGATAAACTTATCTCTTAGACAGTCAAAGCTGTCTGGCTCAAAATTAGCGGTGAAATACTGGCAGCCAAACTCCTCATAAAATAAATCATGCTCGATAATCCCATTCTCATAGGAAGAACCTGCCGCATACAGACTCATTTGGAAGTTCTGATTATCCATATCAATATGATGAAATGAAAATTCGCAATAGGAAAAAGCGCTTAAACTCCTAGCTTTGTCACCTTCATTCTTAATTCGCACATCCCATAATTCCACATCATCTCCCTGCGGTATCACTAAGGTCTGCTCAGCTGCAATATCTTTATAGCTACAGGAATATTTGGTATATGATAAACCATGGCGGCATTGATAATTCGACTGTTCAAGGGGCTTCCCTACAGGTTGCCATGATATGCTCCAGTAATCTTTTGTTTCATCATCCCGTAAGTATACATAATGTCCCGGACGATCCATGGGAATGGCATTGGCTCTGAATCTTGTAATCCTATGATATTGCGGCGATTTATAAAACATATAGCCGCCAGCTGTATGATTCACCACCGCACACATATTTTCCACCCCTAAATAGTTTGTCCAAGAAGTCGGTAAATCCACTTTTTCAATGACATATTCTCTTCTTTCATTATCAAAGTATCCATATTTCATTTATCATGCCTCCGTCTAAATATGAGAAATCTCTATTTTGGCTTCATTATATAATGGAAACCATCTGTCGAACATTGTTATTGATGTTACTATTTGATTAATGTTGTCACAACTAATTCGGGCATAATATAAAGCAAGCCCCAATAAGGGCGGTGAATTAAGAAAACATTTAATGCGAAAGTCGGCATGGCATATTAGGCTATGCCGACTTTCGCTATTTGTTGGTTGGATTGGGCTTGTAGGGTAGCCCTGCCAAAATCAAAAGCACCGATAAAGTTGTAGACGATTTCGATTTCCTGTACCTTGTCCCCGGCTCCGCGTCCTCTCTTGCCGGGATTTTTCGACACAAGGATTTTGTCGATAAACTCCCGCAGTATGGTTGTGTCAAGCTCGGTCAGGTTTGTGTACTTCTTTGCCGTTGTAATGAAACTCTTGACATTGGATTTACTTTTTTCCTGCTGCTTGACTTCCTCGCGCAAGATTTTTGACGTTGCCTTTAAGTTATCCTGTTCAAGCTCATAATCACAGGACAGCTTAATAAATCGCTCGTCGGTCAGCTTTCCGGTGATATTGTCCTCCGACAACTTTTGTCAAGGAGGTTTGTCAAAAAGTTTTGAAACTCTAGTAAAATAATAATAGCGAATGGCGAGAACACGCCTGTAGGCGGTTAATAGCTGTTTTTGGGGTAGGTAGTATAAAACCCTTACCGCCCCTCAAAACGAGGTTTTAGGCGTGACAAAAATCCCATAAACACGCAGTTTACAGACTGTAAAAAACGGCGAAATGTCTACATCTCGCCGTTACGCTTTTACCGTTGATATTGACACAAAACTTTGGCGTTGTTGTGGGCGGGTGGTTCTGGTATAATAGAGGTGCATTTCTCAGCATGTCTGCGGGCGATAAGGCATGTATCGTAGTTTCTTAAAGGACGAATAGTGTGGCAGATATCTTGATGATTAACGTACCCTACGCAGGGCATACCAATCCGACGTTGCCGCTGGCGACGTTGCTTGTGCTGCGAGGGCATAAAGTGTGCTATATTAACGCAGAGGAATTTCGCGCCAAAATTGAAAGTACGGGCGCGGAATTTATCTCTTATAAAAATTATCCATCTTCACCAACCGAGCAACAGAAAAAAACAAAATGCTTTCGCGCAGCGTTTGATACGGCAATTAACTTAGAGCAGAAATTTGATTATTGATCTATGAGATGTTTTTTTATCCGGGGATAAGAATTGCAGAAAAACTTGGCATTCCTTGTATCCGTCAATTTTCACAACCGGCATGGAATTGGAACACAATATCTAATGCTACATGGTTCTTCAAGCTATCTTGTGTTTTGATTGACTTTCAAGTGATGAGCGGAAAAAATAAAGAGTATATGGAACTGGTAAACAAAACTCTTGCCGAAGCCGTTATCAATGACAAGCCATCACTTAATATTGTTTATGTTCCTCAAATATTTCAAACGGATAGAAAAACATTTGGCAAAGATTATTTATTTACTGTTCCTGTAAGTGAGGGAATTTCCATACCTCAACAAATCCCATATGAAAAAATGAAACCGCCTATCGTTTATATTTCTTTAGGAAGCATAATCAGCAATAAGGGATTTTGCAAAGAATGTATACGCGCTTTTGGCGGGAAAGATGTATCTGTTATCCTCAATACGGGCAGAGTTAAGCCGGAAACACTTGGTAAGATACCGGGAAATATTTTTGCGTATTCTTTCGTGCCACAAATCGAAGTATTGCAGCACGCCGATGTCTTTTTAACGCATTGTGGAATGAATAGCGTCAATGAAGCAATGACTTATGGTGTTCCGATGGTTGCTATGCCGTTTATCAATGACCAAATATCTAATGCCAAACGGATTGCAGAACTCGAAATTGGGAAAAAAGTGCGTTCTTTTCCCAGTAGCGGCAGACAATTATATAAAACCGTAAAGGATGTGTGCAACGATGCGCATATTCGAAAACGTAGCGCAGAAGTGCAGAATTTGCTAAAAAATGAAGCAACTTTGGAAGAAGCCGTTAGTCAGATTGAAAAGATATTGTGTTAGGCAAGTATCAATATCCTGTTCTTTGGAAGAGACCGGGGTGCGGGGCAGGGCCCCGCAAAAGCTAACGATAACCGCCGCACCAGTGGAGCCCCGGTTTTGCCGTAAAATGAAGCAAACGGAAGCGAGGAACAGGATTATTTTTTAATGTAAAAAGTTCTTGACATTTGGAATGATAGGGTTTATACTCGGAATGTAAAAACAATTTTACATTAAGGAGAGTAACTTACAATGAAAAAAATGGACGAAATGGAATTGAGAATCACTCTGAAAGGAATAAAGTGGAGTTGGATTTTTATGGTCTTAGCCCTTGCTGTATGGGGAATCTATGACCTTGTAAAAACGCAATCAACATCGCTCCCCTTAATCTTGCTTTCAATACAGTTTATGGTTTATTTCTTTGTGACGAATATCTCAAAATGGAAAGTCGGTGATGACAGTGGAAAAAAACTAATCGTTTGGTATCTCGGCGCTATCATTTTCTTCATAATTGTTTTTGGTGTAATATTATATTTTGTTATTGGTAGATAGCCATGAAGAACCGGATAAGAGAACTACGCAAAACAAAAAACTATAGGCAGGAAGATATAGCCAATGAAGTAGGCGTCACAAGGCAGACAATTAACGCTATTGAAAATGATAAGTATGACCCGACTTTGTCATTGGCTTTTAAGTTAGCGCACTTTTTGGAAACGACGGTTGATGAATTGTTTGAGCCTAACATCGACAATCAACAATAGCAAGATAAGCAAAAACATAAGGAATGAGAATATGAGAAGAGCATTACAGTTTATAAAAGCGGTTAAATATTTAGGACTGCTGGGCTTGCCTATGCTAATATCTGATTGGTATATCTGGAAACTTTTTTGGTTGTTTTGGTTATTTGGGATATTGGAAGTGTTGTTGACTTTTCCCGTTACTATGCAAAGCCTTTGCCAGCTCGCAGGAATGATATATACTCCAATTAAATATAGACCTCTCCCCGACAAAGATAATTTTATCCCCAAAATAAAATATTCCTTGCCCTTTAAGGGTTCGTGGGTTGCGGTAAATGGGGGAACGGCAAAGGAAACTTCGCACTCGTGGAGCATAAACTCTCAACGGTATGCCTATGACTTCATCATACTGAACGAAGAAGGAAAAAGTTTATCTGGAAGCGGAACTTCCGTGTCTGATTATTTTTGCTATGGAAAAGAATTATTGGCTCCCGCAGATGGTGTCGTTGTGGAAGTCAAGACGGATTGCAAGGATAGCATAGTTATGGGAAACGGAAAAGCCGACCCGCTGATAAAAGATATACGCGGCAATTATATTATCATCCGTCACGCAGACAATGAGTATTCCTGTTTGGCTCACCTAAAACCGGAAAGTATTGTTATAAGCAAGGGGCAACATGTAAAAAGAAGTCAGCTCATTGCCTTATGCGGCAATTCAGGTAATACATCAGAGCCGCACTTACATTTTCAAGTACAGAACGGAAACAGCTTTTTTACATCAGCAGGGTTGCCAATACATTTTGAAAACATTGAAGCCATTTCTTGCCCCAATTATTCAAAATATGACAAGCGGCCTCTCAATGATATTGATACTGATTTTATTTCAAGAGGACAAAGCGTAAATAATATTTAATTTTCAAAGAAAACACATACGGCGGGTTGTCAAAACTACTTGCCCCTTGACCGTCTGGATAGGCGGAACGGACGGAGACATTCTCATTGTTTTGGGCGGGTGGGCATGGTACAATAACAGGAGGATTACTTAGTTCATCTATGGGCGAGATTAGGCTCAGAAATAAATTAGAAAATTATGTTGACTGTCACCTTGGGGGTTGCCTTATGCTTAAAGCAGGAGGTGAACATTGTGTTTATCAATGAAGTATGCAAATTGACGGGACTGACAAAAAAAGCCGTTGAATATTACGAGAAACAAGGTCTTTTGAGTCCTGAAATAATGGAGAACGGATATCGCAAATATGAAATTGAGGAAATAGCAGTCTTGAAAGAAATCTCCCTGCTTAGAAAAATGGGGATAGGTATTGCAGATATTAAGACTATTTTGACAAGCGATGATAAACTTGCTTCTCTTGCGGTGTGCAAAAGCAAAATGACAAGGCAGATGAACATGCTTGATGTGCAGCGTGAATGTATAAGCTATCTGATAGATAGCAATTATAATATTGATAGCTCATTTCAGTATGTATCGCATCAGCTTGATGTAAGCCGCGTTATTAAAGAGAGGCTTGCAGAAGCATTTCCGGGCAATTATGGTTTGTTTATATCATTCCATTTTGGTCGGTTTCTAAATGAAAAAATCGACAGCCCTGAAAAAGAAGCTGCCTATGGGAAAATCCTTGATTTTTTAGATGGTATCGCGGATATTCCTTTCCCAAAGGAAGTTGAAGACTACATGATGGAGGCAGGCGGACAATGGAATGAGGACAATATGCAGGCTTTGGACAGCGGTACAAGAGCGGCAATCGACGATTATGACAGCTTTATGGAGACAAAAAGAAATATCATCGAAATGTATTTGGATTATTGCAAATCGGATGCGTATAAATCTTCCCCAGCTTATAAAATGAAAACGCTTATGCTGGAATTTCAGAAAGCAAGTGGATACTATGATGCTTTGATTGAAAATATGAAAATACTTAGTCGTGAATATTCAAAATATCATGAAAAATTGTATGAATCCAATGACCTATTATTGCGGGAATATCCTGATGCTGCCGATATATTAGGATATTATTGACAAGAGAACAAACGCGGCGGGTATGTCAAAACTACCCGCCGTGCTTTTCGGTTTACAATTCCATGTCGTGCGTCCGCTTGGGTTGTGTTCTCTGCGTTTCCTCGCGCATGATGGTGTCAACATTTTTTCTGATTTGCTCGACTTCCTTAACCTCGTCTTTGAGCGAAACATATTCGCCGTTAAGCCTGTTCCGCTCGGCGGTCAGCTTGTCGCACTCCGCTCTCCATGCCTTTGTCGGCAGGGTGGTCTTGCCGTTCATCACACCTTTAAGGTATTTACCCGCCGCCGTGAATAGTATTCCCTCCGCTTCGGTTCGTGCCTTTTTGCCTTTGTGGGCGAGGTAAATATCCGCTTGCTTGATATGCTCGTCCAAAACCTTTAGCCGCCGTTCAATGGGTTTCAGCTTATCCCGAATATCGAATTGCCGCCCGTACATATCTTTGACTTTTTCCTCTAATCCCGCCATGTCCATTATCTGATTTTCTTGCAGGAAATTCAGCATTTTGGCGGCGGCTTTCAGATTGCCGATAGATTGATAGCGGTCTGATTTGCCTGTCTGCTCCCGCCGTGAAAGTATGCCCTGTATCACATCGGCAAGGGTAGGCGGCGCGATATTCTCGGATTCCTCTTTCAGCCAGTTTTGTAGTTTGACAATCCGCGCTTTGAGTTGCCGCAAACGCTGATTTGTAACCTCGATTTCTCGGTTGAGGTTGCCGCGCTCGGTACGTATTCCGCGCTTCTCCATCTGGAAAGCGGCAACGCCTAAATGTACGGTGGGGATTTGTTCAATGCCTTGCCGCTCATAGGAACGGTGATCTACGCGCTCCGAATGGTTTAGCTTTTCCAAATATCGGTTTACGCTTTCAGCCCATCCGCTTCGCCATTCTTCCGCTTTGGTCTGCTCGTTCCAGTCGGTAGTAGGTACGGATTTGCATTTGTATGACCGCCTCTTTTTGTCATAGATTTTGTTACCGTCCTTGTCGAGAATGTACTCTTTTTTCTGCTTATCGCCCCATGTTTTTTCTTCGGTAAATGGACGCATTGTCAACATGATATGGGCGTGAGGGTTGCCGCTGTCCGTGTCGTGAATGGCAATATCGGCGCACATACCCTGTTCAACAAAGTGCTTTTTTACATACTCACGGACAAGGCTTTTATTTTGCAAAAGCGACAATTCCACGGGCAGGGCGATTTCAATCTCCCGCGCAAGCTGTGAGTTTTTCGCCTTTTCGATTTTCTCCACGGCGTTCCACAAAACAGCGCGGTCTGAATACTCGGCGGGGGCATTGTCGGGCAGTAAAATCTCGGTATGTACTATACCGCGCTTGCGGGTGTAGTCATGGGTTACTCCGTCATATTCGTTTGTAATGGTTTCGCCGCTCCGATAAGCCGCTGCCGCTACTGCGGATTTGCCTTTGCCACGGCTAATGATTTTTATGCCGCAATGATATATTGCCACGCTTCGCTCCTTTCGGTAGCGGCGGTCTTTCGTTTTTCTTTTGTGCCGATAGGCACAAAACGCCGCCGGCAGGCCGCACGATACCACATTCATGTGGTATATAAGTGCGCCCTTCGGGTTGGGGGGAAGGGCGGTTAGACCGCTGCGTTCCCCTCGTTTTCGCGTTCGTCTGTGGCGTTGCTCTGCGCCGTTCCTGCGGTCTGCGGCGCGGCTGTGGCGGCGTTCTGCAACCTTAATCCGTCCAGTATGCGGCGACTGTAATCGCTCAATACGGCTTTTTCAAGAAAGGTTTTGAATTGCTCGTCTGTGAGGGGTATGGTGTCGGGCAACAGGCTTTCCAAAAGCCCCATGCGCTTGCAAAGGCGTTTCGTCCTGTCCTTGCGCTCCTGCGCCTTTTGTTCTTGAATAAGCCGTTTTTTCTGATTTTCAAGCTGTTGGATTTGTTCCTCAATACCCGCGATTTTTTCGGTTTTGGTCTTTGCCATAATGAGATATCTCCTTACATGATTATTTGTGGGCGCAAAAAAGCGGCCCCGGTTTCCCGGAGCCGCCATATTGTGGTCATCTTTTTCTTGATAGCTTCATCATCCATGCCATTTTTCCGCATAGTTTCTATTGACCTTACAGCGATTCCCTCTTTGAAAGAGTTTTTTATATCTTCGTTATACACAATTTTACATCCCTTCGTTTCAACTATGTCAGAAGAAGCCGGAATTTTCTCCTGAACGATAGCTGGCGGGTTAATGGTTTCCTCTGGTATGCTCACTATGGATGGCGGCGCTATTGTTCCACATATAAGAATTAAAGGTACTGTGCAGACAAGCGCACAAAGCATGATTAACGCAACTATATTCATAGCTCCCTTCTAAGCGGTATCTGCTTTTTCTTCGGCTATTGACCGTTTTTTGAGCCGTTCACGCCATTTGACGCATTATTAAGATGTTGGGATATATTCTTAATAAAGTCTATGGCTTTTTGCCCAAATATGAGCCGGATTAGCCCCAGAATAAGCGAAACTACCGCGGCTGTTCCGACAAGAGTTAGTACAATAATAAGCGGTACAGCAATATACTGTGGGAGAGTTGCCCCCCATGCCCACGCATTAGTAAAAAAATTTTGGACGTTTTGTAATAGGTTACTCATTTTCTAAACTCCTTTCATCCCTGAAAACAGGGTTTATTGGTTGTTTTTATTGTCTTTGTTGTTGCTCCTGTTGTGGTAGCCTCTTATCAGTTTCAGAAGCCCCACCGTACCCCCAAGCGCACATGCCATGATAAGCGGCACCATAAAGATATTTGTCCAACTCATTTGCTCAACTCCTTTCAATCTCCTAAAATCGGCTTACTTGTTTCTGTTATTAAAGCGGTTTATTCCCTTTATCATGCCTATCGTCCCAACGGTCGCACAAGCCATGATAACCGGCACCAGTAAAATCGCCATTTCCCTCACCATCCTTTCACATATTGTCAGAATTATAATGTTTGATTTGTAATCCATCCAGCCACCCGTCTTTATGCTTCGACGATGTATAGCCGATTACGGATACACATAGAGCTCCAACAGTATCAATTATCAAGTCTTTCATTGTATCAACAAGGGCTTCTTGACCGACAAATAATCCGCCGCTTTCAAGGGCGTACTTTTGCATGTTCGTGTGTAAAATCAGGTCTGCACAAAACTCGTAAATTTCCCATACCGCACCGATAGATATAGCAAAGCAAAACGCAAACAGGGCTACAAACGCCGGACTTAACGATAAAGGGACGGATTCCGACTTGTTCAATAGACCAATAATCGAAAAGCCAATCGCGCACAATGCCATCCCGCTGGAAGCATGTAGTATGCTATCCCACTGTGGTACGAGGTAATAAAAGGAGTGGACTTCGCCTAAATATATCGCGCAATACAAGAATACCGCATAAACAATAATCATTCTTGACGGGATATTTAACTGTATTTTGCGTTGCAGAAATCCGGGCAGCATCATAGCCAAAGCGCCCAAAAGACATTGTAGCAGCATTAGCACATAATCGCTTTTTACTCTGATATACGCGACTGTCGCCATGCTTGTAGGTGCTGTTATCATTCTTCCTGCAACAAAAACCGCCGAGCCTATAAAGGTCAGAAACATGGCGATTGTTAATCTTCTTATCTTCATAACCGACAGTCACCACCTTGCATGATTTATCCTCAACATCTAAGTTAAAAAAACAGTTGTTGATTTTCTCGTCTAAATGTATTATAGTATTGGTAGCAGAAATAAACAATCATCAATGTTGTACATTGTGTGGAGATAGTCAACAGAATTGAAAAATATGTTGTTAGAAGATAAAAAAATTTATGCGTGAAAGGGATTGGGTTTTATGAAAACAGATGTACGGATACGCTACACAAAAATGATTATAAGAGATAGTTTTGTGCAGGCTCTCAAAAGTCAGCCCGTAAATAAAATATCCGTAAAAGAAATTTGTGAGATTGCAGAGATAAACCGCACAACATTTTATAAGCATTACACCGATTGTTTTGATTTACTGAAACAAATTGAAGATGAATTGATAGTTGAATTGCAACAGCTTGTTCAGGAAACGCGGCATAAGAATTTATCTGATGTTTTTGTAAAAATATTGAGCACAATGCGGGAAAGCGGAAGTTTATATATGGCCCTTTTTTCAGAGAACGGCGATAGTTCGTTTCCTTCCCGAATTTTTAATATGTGTTATGAACAAATAGCCCCGTCTATTGAAATACCTTCCGCGTCCAAGATAGAACAGGAATGGCTTTATTATTTTATGGCATACGGTTGTAGTGGAATTATAAACCATTGGGCCGGTAATGGAATGAAAGAGGATATTTTTGAAGTAGCTAAATATGTGGGTGAGTTAAACGAGAAACTATTGAAGTGATTAGACAATGTGCGTTCCCAATAAGCAAAAATACCGTTCCTGGCCTTGTGACCGGGGGCGGTATTTTTGCTTGCTGAGGAACGCACAAACCATTTATCGCATTTTCAAAAGCAACTGCCTTTCCGAAAGCCAAATATCATGCAGTATCTTCTTGACCTCGGCCACATCATTCATGTACAGGCTGCCGGTCTGGTTCATGCGCTTGACAATCTGATTGACATTGTTCCCTATGCGCTGAAGTTGCGCGGCGTGGTTTTTTACGTCGGTATGATCTACATTGATAACGTACCCGTCAATCGCTATCTTGCGTATGTACGCACTCATATTGCTGGTTTTCAGCAAAGCCATTTTCTTATGTATAAAAGCCTTTTCTTCTTCGGTCACTCTAACGATAATCTGAACATCGCGTTTCCTGTTTTTTGCTGCCATAGCGTGACAATCCTCCTTTTACTCATAATCGCGGTATAGGTCAATTCATTGTATCAAAAAGGTGCTGGTTTTGCGGTTTTCTTGCCCTGTAAGGCGTTTGAAATAGACGGATAGCGTAATTCCATTACCACGCCTATAACCGCCTTACTGTGGCGAAAAGGTGTGAAAATGCCGCCTTGTGGAAAAACCTGTTGAAACAGTGTTAATAATTCTGTCCATAGAGGGATTTTCCCTATACAGAAGTTTGATTTTCATACTTCTGTCGGTTCGATTATCGAACTGAAATAAGAATAATAGAATAATACTTACTTGAGCTATATCTATCTTATCCAATCCTAGTCAGGCCGGAAGTCAAAAAACCGTTGTCGGAAAATCCAATTACGGCCATGAGGTAAAGTCCTTAACATAGATGATATTCGCCCTCCCAAGCCCCTGCCGTTTCGTTTCGATAAGGCCGATACCTCTTGTATCCAATTCAGCTATCAGTTTGTTGGCTTTCTCCCTGCCACAATGAAGCTGCTCCATAACCTCATCAAGCGTGAAGTAGATATATACCCTGTCCAGCTTATCAATCCAGCCGTTTTTACGGGATAAAGTCATGCGGTCAAGCATAAGGCCGTATAGTACCTTGCTGTCTGATGAAAGGCCGGAAAAGTGTTCATCTGTAAACAGGGCTTTAGGGATACGATAAAAAGCGAATTGTTCAGCCTGTCGGCTGTAATAATATTCAAACTGTTTCATATCGACCTCCTCTCGCCGTATACGGCTTTGAAATTGTGTTGGTAGTGATTTACTATTACCACTACGACCACAAGGCAGAATAAAGTAAAATATCAGTTATTTTGATACCCTATCCTGTTCTTTGGATGAGGCCGAGGGGCGCGGGGGCGAGCAGCCCCCGCAAAACCTACGATTACCGCCATGCCAGCGGAACCGGTTTTGCCGTACAATGGCAGACGGAAACGGGGCAGGATTGCTAAATCCTGTTCCCCGTTGTCGGCAGCGAAATGACACGGCAAAAGTCCGGCCAGTCAAGGGTTTAAGTGTGGAGATTTTTTCTGTGTCGCACCTGCGGCAGAAAAAATACTACCCGTCCCTTGACTGGCTGGACAGGCGGAGCGGCATAGGCGCACAAAGCAAAAAGTAGGGATACCGAAAAAATCCGGTTTCCCTACTTATATTGTTGGCGGCTCTGTTTCAGTTCCGCCTTTGTGCCCTTGTCTATATTACTTCGGTATACATACCGACTTGCAGATAATCACGCCCAAAGTGTGACATGTCCTTAACGATAACACGGCATATCGTACGTTTCCGACAGGCTTAATCAAACCGCCAGTTGATTTTTATGGAACGGTCTGTGTAAACACAGATATTGTCTACCAATTCCACAACCATTTTTCGTGTAAACGTATCTGCTTTCAAATATTGCTTTAGCTTGCTTTCCTGCGGCCTGCCGGGGTCGGTGATGGCTTCCGCTTTGGTTAGCTCACTTTGCAGTGTTTTGATACAGCTTTCCATTTCTTCTTGGCGTAGTGTTAGGCGGTCACGCTCTTTTATAAAACTTTCACGGTCTATTCTTTCTTCGACGTAATCATCATAAAGCGCTGCCCTTTGTTCTTCCATCTTTTTAACGGCAGTTTGATATTCCGTTATCTGCTTTCGCATATTTAACGGCTCATTTTTTTGCCGTGCCGTCATTGCCATCTTTTCCTCGTCAAGCATGACAAGGGCGTAGGCGCAAATGGCATATAACATGATCTCCGCAAGCTCGCTTTCTTTGATGTGCCCCCTCATACAGCCGCACTCTTTCGCTTTATATCTTGTTTCGCAGGAATAGCGCGGAGTAGGTTTTTTTTGCCGTGCAAGTGAGTAACCGCAAACGCCGCATTTCACTTTACCCGACAGCAAATGATTACCATAGCCCGGTGTATCCACCTCCACAAATTCAGTCATGGCAGCCTGTGCCGCCATAAAGTCCTCTAAGGAAACAAGCGGTTCGTGTTTTTCCTCGACAACAGTCCAGTTGGCTTTACCTGACTTTAAGGTTTTTCTATTGCCAACCTCCGGCCTGTACCGCTTGCCATACACAACCTTGCCTAAATACCGTTCGTCGCGCAGGATTCTCCCCACAATGCTTACATACCAAAGGTAATTATCGCTGACAGCAGGCCATGGATGATATATCCCTTGCTTGTTTTTGGACTCCCTTGGCGTTGGTACATTCTCAGCATTTAGGATTTTGGCTATTTGAGCGATTTTCATCCCCATGCCTGCCATACGGAAAATCCGTTTTACAACCTCGGACGATTCCTCGTCTATCACCAGCAGGGCGCTGTCGTATCCGTCGTTGACAGAAATAAACCGTATCCCTAAAAAGGGGAAAATCTGATCGATATAATCACTAACTACAATGTACTCCCTGCCGAAACGCGAAAAATCCTTGACAATCACGCAGTTAATTTCTTTTGCCTTTACCTTTTCCAACAGCTCCGTCATGGCCGGCCGCCGGAAGTTTGTGCCGGAATATCCATCATCGCACAGCTCAATTACCCTGCTGTCCTTAAATTCCGGCTTGCCCGACAGGTAACGGTAGAGTAAGTCCTTTTGATTTCCGACGCTATTGCTTTCATCCTTGCCGTTTTCGTGGTTATCCTCATCCTCCACGGAAATGCGGATATACAATGCTACGCAATTTTCCTTATTCATTCGCCGCCACCTCCAATGAGGGGAGGCGGGATTGTAGCTGCTCGTATTCATCACGATAGCGGAGCCATACCTTTGCATGGGAAGAATCTTTGACAACAATTTTGTCAATCAGTTCGCTTACCATGTTTTTTGTCAGCTTTAGATCGTCGCAAAAGCTCAAAAGCGCCTTTACCGTTGGATTTTCCTCTGTTTTTGTTTCCCGTATATGTATCTGCTCGGAAATCAGTTTCGCAAGATGTTCATTTAACGCCGTTTCCTTTTCCTTATAGCGATTTTGCGAATACAGATAATCCCGCTCGTTCATCAGATGGTCTAAATAATCGTCATACAGTCTTTCACGGAGCCTCTGTATACGGACAAGCTGCTGTTTCGTCTGCTCTATCTGCCGCGCAGCCCTTTCTTCCTCCGACATGACGGAAGTACGGTATTCTTTGTTTCGGAGCAGCTTATCCATATTTAGCACAACCGTAAACTGTGACTGCAAATATTCAAACACAATTCCTATAAGGTCGGTTTCCCTTATGCTCAAAAAGGAACATCTGCTTGGGTCGGCTGTATGCGCAGGGCAGATATAGTTATACCAAACATGATACTTAGGCTCTTTCCACTTATTGACGCGGACATTTTTATAGCGTATCAGCCTTGTGCCGCAGCAGCCGCAGACAGCAATCTGGTAGTTTAGACATGAGAAAAAGGGATACTGCTTTTTCAAACAACATCCCTTTCCGGTCAATATTCAGTTTTCATACTAAGTCTCGTTTGCCCATCTGCCTAAAAACATTGATTCTATGGGATTTCTCTTTGTTTTCTTATGGCAACGCGCCTATCTGGGGCTGTTTATAATTGTAGCAAGCTTATCCAATTTTGCTTTCTAAATTTTTGGTCTTAGTATCAAAAATTTGATGTACTCTGTTCACTTCTCTTAAAATAGATTCGTCCATTTCCTTTAACTTGTCGGTTCTATCCAGAACTAATTTTTCAACAGAGATTATCTTATCTTCTAATCTCTGGACATCTCCTTTTAGACCTTGGACATCTCCTTTTAGACCTTGGACATCTCCTTTTAGGCCTGAAATCTCTTGTATTATCACGTCCAATTTTTCACTATCTATCACTTATTTTCCTCACTTTCTGCATTTGCCGATTATTAAGCTAAATTTTTCTTAACATGCCATCCACCAGCTTAAATGAGTGTTCAGCAGCTTTTTCTTCAAATTCACTGTAAGATATATGAGCGCTATCATCTGCTTTATCTGAAATCGCTCTGATAATCACAAAAGGAACATTATTAAGCCAAGCCGTTTGAGCTATAGCGCCACCTTCCATCTCAGTGCACAGACCGCCAAACCTTGATTTTATTTTGTCCTTTATATGCCGTCTGAAGATAAACTGATCTCCGCTTACAACACGACCTTTGAAAACATGTATATTCGGATTGACCTCCTCACAGACTGATTCGGCCAGGTAAATCAACTGTTGATCTGCATCAAATATTGATTTGTCCATCTGAGGTATGATTCCATAATCATATCCAAAATTCGTAGCATCCACATCATGTTGAAGGGCATCTACAGAAATAACAATATCTCCTATATCTATATAATTCTCAAGGCTTCCTGCTATTCCCGTATTGATAACTGCCTTGACCTTAAATCTTTCAATAAGTATTTGAGTACAAATGGCGGCATTCACCTTGCCAATGCCACTTCGTACAATGACAACACACCTTTCGCCATAACGGCCTTTATAAAACTTCATTGAAGCAGCTAAAATAACTTCCTCAATCTCCATCTTTTCCTTTAGTTGATTAATTTCAATCTCCATTGCCCCTATTACACCTATATAGCTCATCTGCAAACCCTTTCCTTTATCCGAGTAACCTTTTGCCCAATTTCTGATACATTATATTATAGCTTTTATTGCATAACTTATCAAATACTATATTTACTATATTTCACACATTATTTTAGCCATTTTGCTATTCGATTTTTATTTATAACTGGCATTCTATAAACAGTTCTGCTATAATAGCAAATGAATTAATTATATTGAAAAGAGGGGTTTTAATGAAATATAAAACATCTGGTACTTGCGCAAGCGAAATACAATTTGAAATAGACAATAATATTGTTACAAGCTGCCAATTTATTGGCGGCTGCCAAGGAAGCGGGCAGGGCGTTGCTAATCTTGCCATTGGCCGACAGGTCGATGAGGTCATCTCAGTTTTAGAAGGTATAGGCTGTGGGTCACGGGGCACTTCCTGCCCAGATCAATTGGCAAAGGCGTTAATTAAATTTAAAAGCAGTATGGGTAACTAAAGTTCGGAGGTTATTATTCATGAAGAAAATAATTCTGACCGGAGGGGGATCTGCGGGGCATGTGACTCCCAATATAGCATTGCTTCCGGCATTGAAGAAAGCAGGATTTGAAGCCTATTATATCGGCTCGCACAATGGAATTGAAAAGAAACTTATTGAAGATTGCAATATCCCATATTTTAGTATATCTTCCGGAAAGTTACGGCGTTATTTTGATATTAAGAACTTCACGGATCCTTTTAGAATTATCAAAGGATTCTTAGACGCCAAGAAAGTACTTAAGAAAATCAATCCGGATGTTATCTTTTCAAAAGGGGGTTTTGTTACTGTTCCTGTAGTTTTTGCTGCCAGACATTTAAAGATTCCCACCATTATACATGAATCAGATATGACACCCGGTCTTGCTAACAAGTTGTGCATTCCTTCAGCCTATAAGGTTTGCTGTAATTTTCCGGAAACAGTGTCATATTTGCCTAAAGATAAGGCAGTACTTACCGGTTCTCCTATCCGGGAGGAACTATTTAGCGGGAATCGCCTTGACGGTTTGGTCTTTTGCGGATTTTCGACACATAAGCCTGTTATTCTAGTTATGGGCGGCAGCCTGGGATCTCTGAGCATTAATACAGCTATAAGAAATGCCTTACCCGAATTACTTAATAAATATCAGGTCATCCACTTATGTGGAAAAGGTCATCTAGATCCACAGTTGAATGGTATAAAGGGTTATGTTCAATTTGAATATATTAATGAGGAACTAAGCGATCTATTACATACCGCCGACTTAATTGTTTCCAGAGCAGGCGCTAATGCGGTTTGTGAATTTCTCGCATTACGTAAACCTACAATACTCATCCCCCTTCCCACCACTTCCAGTCGGGGAGATCAGATCCTAAATGCTAAATCCTTTGAAAAGCAGGGCTACAGCTATTTATTGACGGAGGAGAAGATGACCCGTGATTCTCTAAACGCAGCTATAGATCATGTTTTCAAGCATAAAGCTGATTATATACATGCGATGAGTAACAGTAAATTAAACAATTCAATAGATATCATTGTAGATTTGATTAATCAGGCATGTAACTAACAATAACTGGAATGTATATGCAGAAGGCAGGCCACTTCTTTACCTGCCTTCTTGATGTCAATCGGCAACAAATCCCTTGTTTATGGCGGCGGCCAGACTCTCTAATTCCTCTGCATCTGAAGTTCCCGGAGTCCAGAGCATATTTTGCCCATCATTTTCATATCGCGGGATAATGTGCATATGAAAGTGGAATACCGTCTGCCCCGCAGCAGACTCATTATTTTGGATGATATTTATACCATCACATTTCAAGCTTTCTCTCATCGCTATAGCAATCTTCTTGGCTAACACAAGCAGCCTTGATGCCTCAATGTCAGCCAAATCAAATATATTTCTGTAGTGCTTTTTCGTCAACACCAATACGTGACCTTTGGTTGCCGGCGACACATCCATAATAATACGGAACAACTCATCTTCATAGACTTGTCTGGAAGGGATTTCACCATTTACAATTTTACAAAAGATACAATTATCACTCATCTTAGACCTCCACATTCTATTCATTATAGCTATTTTAACGAATAAACGTACATTAATCAAGTCAAATGTCAAATCCTGTCAAAACTTTGTATTTGATGCATATGGAAAATCGTGCTAAATTTAATATATCTAAAATTCGATGGGAGTAAAGCAAATGGCAAAATCTAATGAGCAAAAACAACTGGATGTGAACTATACCTTTTCTTTAGCACAAATATCTCATGAAATCCGCAATCCTTTGACATTAATCAACAGCACCATTCAATTATTGGCACACAAGCACCCTGACCTTGCCTCTGACGATTTATGGATTCAATTAGAAAAAGATATTGATTATTTAAAAGATTTGACTGCTTCGTTATCGAGGTATAACTCGGAAAGCGCCCCTTCTTTTATGTCCATTGATATTTCAGTTCTTTTATCCGAGCTGCTTGAGCCATACCGAACAGTTTTAAAGGCCAGCCGAAAAACATTAACTCTCCATTTACAGGAAGATCTTCCTCCTGTTATTTGTGATTCCATAAAAATCAAGCAATGCCTTATTAATCTGATAAAAAACAGCATCGAAGCTACAAGCGAAGGCGATTTTATAGAAGTCACCGTGAAATCACGTCTTAATCGTATGATTATTACTGTCAGTGATTCAGGTCATGGAATTTCTAAGGAAAGATTGGAAACTATATTCGATCCCTTCACTTCCTATAAAGAGGGTGGAAGCGGCCTCGGTCTGTCCATCGTCAAAAGGATTATATCTGCACATCGTGGTATTATCCGTGTTTATTCAAAAATTAACCTTGGCACAAAATTTATTATTATTCTCCCTCTAGAACAGTAAGAAATTCCATATCTGAAAAGGCGATATAATCACCATGCTTTATTTCGTAGGGTTCAAGTTTCTCAAGGCGTATATTATTTACATAAGTTCCGTTTGTAGAATCAAGATCAACAATACAAAGACCACATTTATCTTTATATATCTTGGCATGCCTTCGGCTTACGGTCTGGTTATCAATACGGCATAGAGAATTAAGAACACTTTTTCCAATAATACAAGGGAGCTCTGTAATCTTTAAGTTTGACGCTTTGTCCGAATCGACACTCTGTAATGTGAGCATCAGCGGCTGGTTAAGCAATTTGGTCCCTGCATCGTCACTTATTTCAGATAATAGTTCAGTTCCTCGGCTCATTTGCATCAATACTTGATGATTGTCTTCTTCATATGGGCTCCAAAAATCCTCTTCAGGCTCGTTATCAGCCTTTTTCCTTACAGTAATAATTACTAATACTACTATAAGCACAATGATCCCTGCTATTACTAACAGAAGTATGCCTGATTTAGAAATACCGCTCATAAAAGCAGCAGTATTAAACAGTCGGCTTTTGATCAAAATAAAAATAATAATGCCAATAATAAAAATATCTAAAGCAATAAACCATACATTCAGCTTTTTCTTTACTTTTTTCTTCTCTTTTTCCTCCTCTATTTGCTCAGGTTCCTTTTCAACAATTTCTTCCACTTTATATTCTTTTTTGATAATACGTTCATCTAACGGTTTATCTCCCATGTAAGCTTTTAATTTTTCAATGGAATAATGATTGTCAAAAAAAATGTTATACAAACCATATATAAATAGGACGGCCTTTTGATTAGAATGATCAACATTTTTCATTAATCTTGATACAACTTCCCTTAATTGCTCTGTCATGGATTTTATGTATCCGGGCAAATATACAAACGAATAGCTCTTTTTATCGTCATTGTAATAAATATATTCCTCTTGAAAAATAACATTATTGGGATCCAAAAGATAATCATCAATGATGTCAAGCCCTTCAATAAAACTCCTGAACAGTCCAGATAGCTGTTCGTATCCGATTTGTTTTTCCTGACACATTACTGTTAAAGATCTCATACCACTCGTATCATAATAATATTTAGGAACTCCCTCTACATAACGTAATTGAAATTCTAAGAGATAATTTATCTCATTATTAAAAAGCATTTTCTCCTCATGAGCTACTGTTTCGCTTCGCTCATTAACAGTAACAATTAAATGTGAGGCATATATATCCTGACTATACTCCATAGAAAACATCACAATCACCTACTCATTCTTAACTGCATCACTTATGTGTATAAATCTTACCTGATCCATAGACTTTGCATACCCTCTTTCTTCTAGCCTGTTATTAAATAGATTCTTTATGATCCCAAAAGCTATCCCAATGTCGATTTCAATCACTGTATTTACCTTAAAGCATTGTAATAGTTGGTTATAGGAATACCTACACGTTACCATTCCTGGTTCAGATATAATCAACTTTAAATCCAACATGTGGGATACATGGTCATAAATGTCCTGCAAATCGGCATCAATATTAACAATCAAATCAGACAGTATATTCCTGCTCAACAATTTATCATAATTAATCTGAGAGGTGTTTATGTCTAATTCATTAGCATACAGCTGGCAAATCTTCACCGCCATATAATCTGCCGCAAACTTTGTAACCGCTTTATCATGAAGGTAGAACCCCAAATAAACCAAAGAAACAATCATAAATATAATAATGGGCATAAGCAATGCCGCCTCAACTGTAAAACTTCCTCTTTTTGACGTTTTCATAAGAGGCGCATTCCGGCATAAGCTAAAAAAATAAATGGCGCAAATGGAAAGGCTGTTTTTCTTTTTGCTCTCCTTGATATCAATAAAATAACCGAGTATATAAATGCCAAAAACAGGCTTATAAATAATACTGCAATTACGTTACCAAATCCAATAAGCGCACCTATAGAAGCAAACACCACCCCGTCCCCGTACCCGATCGCCTGACCGGTTATTTTTCCAATGGCAAGCAACAATATTCCAACCAAGACTCCTAATATACTGCCAACAATATCCTGGTGTACAGCACAGCGTATGAATAATCCCAATGCTCCCATTAACATGACTGGCACAATTCGTATCTGCTTATATTTCAAATCATCTATTACCACAAAAACCAACAACAGCCCGCCCATAATATACAACGTATTTTCTATCATAAGTCCTTATACTCCCTTTTCATATTTCTACTTTGCGCAACGGCTGCATGGCGGCAAGGTCATCTGTTCATCCAGCGCCTTCTCATAAACCGTCCGTTTCAGCCCGCTGCAGCTTAATTCACTGTGGTAATTGGTGCCTGTATCAGTGACATATACCTGATGATTTTCATCATGGCTACCACATCTTTCGCAGCTATAGTACTTACCACCATACACATTCCTAAGACTTTCGATCTGGCTAAAAAAAACCGTCTTAATAGATAAGTTCAGATGCGTACAGTTTTGTGAAGCATGATATACTTTTCCATTCTCTGCCACATAGACCGTGGTTTTCATGGATTCTTCATTTGAATCACCTCCCTGTTCCCGATAACCTGTCCACGCTTTTGCAGACACGCATTGATGTATTGACAAATAAGATATATCAAATACATCAATAATATTCTTAATCCTGTAGTTGATAATCAAATCTATCCTTTGGCTTTCCTCATCAAGCTTTGTTTTGCTAAAATCAATACCAAAAGCACCTCCGACGATCCCTGAACCTGATATATAATCCATATCCAGATTACGTAAAAACTCCAGATAAAAGAAGCCTTCTCTGTACTTCTCCTCATAAGCATATGTTGATGCCGCCTTAGCCGTGTTCACCAAGCTTTGCTGGAGAGTCTCATAGGTATATATTATTTGAATCAGATAGAGAATAGCAATTATTGCAAATAAAAAAATAGGCAATACCAAAGCGGCTTCCACTGTTAATGACCCCGGTTTAAGAAGGGCAGATAGGAATGCCCTTTCTTTACGAATAATTTTATTTCTTTTTAAATTAGTATTGTTTTTACTATTTGGTTGGGCATCGCATGGTTTAATCCGGAGAGTTTGATTATTTATTGTAGAATTGATGAGTTGAAATAAATTTAGTGTGTATGGTTTGTAAAAAAAGGACATTCCTATCCACCCTCCTTTCCGAGATTTTAATAGCAAATAGATTCTTTTGATGTGAACTTATACGTTCTATTTTGACTGTTTGTGAAAATCGATGATATTGAATAATCAAATTGACAGCTCAAACCAAAAATACAATTTGAAATACTAAAATTTGAATACCCTTCGACTTGGCGAATATTAGCTTCAGCAAGATTTAATACTCTAGACAGCTTCTTTTCTCTGTTAGTGGTAAACATAAAGAACCTTAGGTAATCTGCATAAGTGACGCCTTTTGTCTCTGTTTCTTCGTCTGACTTATCCGCATAGTTCCCCAATTGATCCGCAGCTAAATTGGTGAGATTCTCAAGAGACAAATTCCAGTTCTGGCTGTTTTTCGTAATCGGAACACGCTTCCCCTTCATCAGTGCCCTGCAGTCAACAATAGCTTCTGCATATGCCCATGCATAGATAATAAGTAGGTAAATAACCCTCTGCAAAAATGGCATGAATATCATTGCCGCAATTGAAGTTGCCAGAGCATCAGCCGCTGATGACTTGGCCTGATCACCCAATAAGTAACCAGTATTAAATAAAGAACGGATAAATATAATTCTATTGGCAATACTTCCCAGATTCTTGGCATCCTGACTATGTCCGCTAATGATATATTCCACTTCATATTGTAGTGCTGTCGGTTCTTTAATTGAACTTTCATAAGGTCCATATTTGAACTTCTCGAGAATATATTCGTTAACAAGAAGCGTCTCAACGCTCTCATTTGCCATATCCAGCAAATTTTTCGGCATTTCAAATTGGTTTAGCTGCTTTGAAAAATTATCTGAATCTTCAAAATCAGTCAATTGCTCCCACAACTTCTCTTCTTTAACCGAAAAGCTGACATCAGCTTGGGAAAGATCTGCATTTGATATTTCTGTAGACTTATCCACAACCAAAGCCAAAATTCCTGATTTTAACAACAATGCAAGTGTCTTTCGTGGATCTTTAGTGCTGCCGCTTTCATTCTCCTTTTTGTCGGAGCCCTCCTCCGGTGTGGCATCTGTTTCCTTTGCAGCTTCCTCCTCCGCTTTTTTTGCGGATTTATTTTCTTTGTTTAATTCTTCCAGGTAATTGTCTTTCTTCTCCTCGATACCACTAGCAGCATCTTGTTTGCTGATTTTATTCAATATATCCTTCAAGCCTTCTGTACCACGATGATACTTCATATACTTAACAATTTCATGCTCTAGAATCTGAAAATCATAATCAGAAAGGCTCGTCATAGAATCAATCGAAACCTGATTGATTTCCGCTTTAAACCAGTTGATTCTCCTAAAAGAGTGATCATCGGCTCCGGCATTATAATTGATATATGTATTTATCATTTCTTTAATCTCGCCTTCATCCGGCTCTGAATTCCCATACCCAATATCAACAGCGAATAGTCCATAACGCTCTTTCAAAGGAATATTATAATCCGTCAGAAAAGCTTCCATTGCCAGGTTTGATGCCCGTGCCATATGATCCTTTCCACCCTGAATCCTAACCACATCAATAATTCCCAGTGCTAAAGAAATCATCAACATCAATACTAGGCTTAAAAAAACTGTAATTTCACCACGTCCTGTCAATCGGCACATACGCTTTAAACTGAAGAGCTCTGACTCGTTATCTTTTTGAAAATCGACCCAACGATTTTTGTCAACTGTTCTTTAAAAATTAATACCAAACCAATTAAAACCACCAATATTAGAATAACCTCAACAACGCCAATAGCATCTTCATCTTTTATAAAACCTCTAATATAATCCATGCTTTCCTCCTATAGATTGATCGAAATAAATGCCGGAAACATAATAATGATAAGAACAATAACCAGCAAGCACACCATCGGCATCAATAGTTTTGTTCCTGCTTCCTCACCAAGGCATTTTGCTCTTTCCCTGCGAGCTAATTCCGCCTCCCCAGCCACTTCGATCAGCAAATGGCCGGTTCCTTTAGATCCTTTTTTTAAACATTGTATGATTAGAGAACTAAACTTTAAATACTGCCAGATCGTGCATCTTTTTCCAAAGGCCTCATAAGCGCTTACCTCTGTCATTCCATTCTCCATTGCATTCACAGCTACAGTCATTTCCTCATAAACATATCTTTTAGATTTTTTGATAACTGTCTTTTGATTTTGGCTATTTTGATAATCAAAAACCAACTTCTCCCAAGCATTTCTTATAGTCATTCCTGCATTAAGAAGCAGCACCATTTTATGTATGATCTCCGGGTAATCAAGGAGCAGTTGATCATTCCTGACTTTTAATGTATCTTGAAGCTTCTGATCCTTATAGAAGAATAGCCCAACAGCCATCATTATCCCTATTAAAGTGATTTGCCAAGACATATTATTCTTCGGCTCACTCCACTGTAGTTGATAATCGCCCACTTCCTTAGGAAGCTTTAAGTCAAAATCAGTAATAGTGCTAAGATCAGCTGCTTCCAATTGCTGGCTAATCTCTTGGATCAGCCTCTCTTTATCCGATAAATCCGGACGCACTATTTTTACTGGGATGGTGTATTCCATGAGGTGTTCATAGTAACTGACCTCCGCAGTCACCGAGGTTATCACTCCCTCTTTGGCTATATTTTCCATTACAATTTCACCGTTTGAACTTATGAAATCGTAATTCTCTATCTTCCAGTTAATGGATACCCCTGTATCTGGGATTGTATGGAAAAAATGTAACGGCTGAGTAACAGCCTCCAGTGATTCATTATCCCCTGGTAAAGCACTGTCAATATAGCTTCTTGAGCTTTCAAATAAGTTCTTGATCTCATCAGGCCCATACTTCCTTTCGCTAACTTTTACTTCTATCGCTTCCGTTTCAACTATATCGTCTGAAGATATCAGCAGCTTATATGAAGCTTCGCCCTGCCCATGAGAATTCCTTTCAATTAAACCATCTTGACTAATAATACTATTTTGCGGCAATGATAAAGAAATAGCGATTGAAAGCACATTGATCAGCAGTAAGGCTTCCATAACCATGCATATTTTTAATACATAGTGCTTTTCAGCCATTCTCCCCGGCACTTCTAAAGGGTAAAGATATTTCATCGAATCCAAAACCTTATTGGGGCGATGCTTAAGCCAACGGTCATAGACAAATAATCCAAATGGAAAGAACAATTTGTGAAAACCTTTCTGGGTATTTTGCTTTGAAATATACACTTTTCGATATCCCATAAACATAATGCATATCACAATAAAGCTAAGTATTAGTAAACCATTAAACCATATCATACTTCTCCTTTCTTAAATCTCTATCCTTAAAATTCTAAATCCCCATAAAACAATTAATATGTAAGCAAGGAAACAAACGGACATCACTACTATGCCAGCCACACTTCCATAAAGGGGATTTAAAAAACCAGGCAAAAATATCTTCAGATATAATATAATGCCAATAGGAATAATACACATAATCTTAAATTCATTTCGTTTAGAGGCTACTACTGTGTTAATTTCCTGTTCAACCTCTAACTTAAGGCTAATGCTATTTACAGTCATCTTCACAATATTCAAAATACTTCCGCCGCTCCTTTTGGCTATGCCAATTATCTCACTAAAATTTCTTATATCCCCATCGCCGCTTCTTAATGCAAAATCTTCAAGACATTTCTCCAATGTAACATTCATTTCAAGCTTTTGCGTTATATAATAAAATTCGCGAACAATTAAATCCTCTTTCTTATAAATCATCTGCAGATCATCTGCAGTACGTCTAAAAGCTGATTCCAGTGAGCTTCCTGCACTGATTAGCCCATAAAGAATGATAATCGACTCTTTAAATTGGCTTTTCAACATATCCTTCTGGCGACGGATTAATACTGCTTTGATGTATTTAAAATATATCAATATGACAGGAAGAAAAATAATAAACGATATTACTGATTGATATACAATAAAAGATATCATTACATCTAGAGCCAATCCCTGAAAAAAATATTTGATATAGTCTTTTGTCGTAAAAGAATACTTGTTATAGTTTATAGAATATAAAACAGTCTTTTTTGCCATAATTATTCCAGCTTTAGTGCTGCTGCATGAAGTTTCCTTTGATTCATCAACCGGTTTCCAGTACTTTTTAGATGTCCTCTGACTTTCAATCTGTCTGCAGCGTTATATTCTCCTGCCTCCATCGCCCAACATTGATCGGCACTATCTGAATCTTCGATAAATTCATATAATGGATTCAGCCTAATCTCATCATCGATATATTCTTCAACCTCTACGATTTCCAGCACTCTTCTTGACTTATCTCTAAGCCTTCCTAAATGTACAATAATGTCAATGGAAGATGCTATCTGCTTTCTAATTGCCGGCAGCGGAATATCCATTCCCGTTAGAATCATCGTTTCAAGACGCGAAACCATATCCTCAACCGAATTGGCATGTCCTGTGCTTAAACAGCCATTGTGACCTGTATTCAGCGCATTGAGCATATCGATAGCCTCCGATCCCCGGACCTCACCCACTATAATTCTGTTGGGCCGCATCCGTAAGCTTGTCTTTATCAAATCCCGTATCGTTACTTCATTCTCGCCTTCCGTATTGGCATTCCGCACTTCTAATTTCACTAGGTTTTCTACTCCCTGGATCTGAAGCTCCGCACTGTCTTCTATCGTCACAATCCGCTCATCTTTCGGTATATAATTGGCAAGTGCATTCAACATCGTCGTTTTACCTGAACCGGTTGAACCGGATATAAATATGTTGTAGCCTGCAATAACAAGTTTCTTAAGAAGCTCCAAAGCTTCTTCATTGATAGACTCCAGCTTAAGAAGTCTTTCTACAGTTATTGGTTCTTTTCCAAACTTTCTAATGGTAAGAATCGGACCGTTAACTGCTATCGGCCTTAAGACAACATTCACCCTTGAACCATCTTCTAAGCCTGTGTCTACAATCGGAGAGCTCTCATTAACATGGCGGTTCGCCCGAGCGACAATTTGCTGAATAACATCTTCAAGCTTTTCAATTGACTCAAAATGCTTGTCCCACAGAATTATTCTTCCTTCTTTTTCATAATAAATTGCTTCATCACCGTTAACCATGATTTCAGTAATGTCATCATCCTCAATCAGCTCCTGTAATAGGTCCAGACGCCGGATAGCATTAAAGATCTCCTGTTTTATTGTCAGCTTCTCAATCGTGCTGATGTAATGCTCCCTGCTCTTTTCACGGATAACAGCCTCTATCAGCTCTGATACAGCAATATCATCCCAGATTAATTGAGTATCTATACGGCTTAATACTTCCCCCTGAATTTCTTTTTTCAAGTCATAATATCTCATCAAGTTCGGCCTCCTGCTTAACTCATTCTATTTGATTTCTCTTTCAATTCTAATGATCTTCTGGAGTAGCTGTTCCATTCCCATAAATGCCAAAAAATGTTCAAAACCTTCTAACTTCCTCATGCTCTTTTCTTCATTAATAAATGGTAGATATAAAAAAGTACACACATTCAACAGCTCAATCTCTTGAGGCATTCCACCAAAATCTATAATAATCCTTTCATATTCGCTATATTTTATCAATTCGTCAAAAAAAGCAATCCATTCTTCTTTGGCAAGCTCCCTGACATCAAATATACATGTTGCAGGCGGAATAAAATCAATCCCATCTTCTCTCAAAACACTCTTCTCTATCTTAGAGACCACATTATTCTTATTTTCTTTAAAACAAAATATAATATCCGACAAACCCTCCTCACCGGATGGAAGCGTCGAGAATTCTTCCATCGTAATAAATAAAACTCTATATTGATTAGACATTTCTTTGCTTAATTGCATGGCAAATTCTGTTTTCCCTATACGGCCGATGGGTGAATATACCCCCAGAAGCTGTGTATCAGATTTTACCACAATACCGTTCCTGTCTGGTAAATTATCATTCCTTTCTAAATATATATTTAATAAAAAATTATAAATCTTCTCCGCTGATTGATATTTCATTAAAGCTAAATGCTTAGCGTACTCTTTCCCTAAGTTCCCTTCGTTAAGGATAATAGTTGTTGCATCTATGCCAAGCTGCTCTAGTTCATCACATAAGAGCGATGAGCTTATAAGTAACATACACCCCTTTCCATTTATATCAGATAAGCTGTCAATGTTCGTATATATACTCACAATAAAAGGCGAATCTGTCTTTCTGCTGATATAATCAGCTAATCTTTCCACATATCTTTCTTCCCTGTCGCAAATGATTAATTGCGAATTCTTCACTTAATACCTCCTTCCTGTTAAACATAACTTGATATACATAGGATAACTACAGACAAACCAATTGGAAGCGAAAAATGTATAACATACTCCCTATTCTTTTCTTCAACGTTATAGTAGGGCGTTAATTTCTTTGTATGGATTACTTCCAAGACATAATCGGTAAAGTATTGTAAACGACTTACGACAATCCCATATCTCACCATCTTTGCTAAAGAGATCACGGCTCCAATGACAAACGCCAATATAATTGCTCTGAAACAAAATGATGTTCTCATAAATACACCTATGACAGCAAACAACTTAATATCCCCCGCTCCAAGTACAGAGCTAATGTATAAGAAAAACAGTAATCCAATGGGTATCATTCCCCATATAATCGAACAAAGCAACCCATATAAACTCTGCTGCGCTAAATTATGTAAACTTCCAATGCTTATGCCTATGATGATTAATTTATTGTCAACTTTATAATATTTAAAATCCATATATACAGCTATAGCTAAAGTCAGAATCATACATGCCTGTTTCGACAGTTCCAATATATCACCTCTATTTAATTGTCAGTTTAGGGAAAATAAAAAGATATATAATCAACAAGAGTGAAAGATTTTGTATACTGATTATATATCTATTTATACCCAATTGTCTAGCCCCTATTTAAATTTCTTTACGACAGAATTCTACAATAATTTACAGCGTTTTCTTTTATGACAGCATCTGATAAATTCCGATAATATACAGCATGATCACACCCGGTGAACCTAATATACTGCTTGTGGTTATTGTCAAGGCATTAACGCCTACAGGGCTTCCTATATTGAGGAAGTTTAATATAAGATTTATCACAAAAATAAATATGCCGCTTGCCACGCCACGGATCAACCACCTGATAACAATCTCCTTTTGATGTACGAATAGGCTAATGATAAAGACAATCAGGCATATGCCGATAATCATAAGTAAGATTTGATTCTGAGTCATATAAAACTCCCAATTACTTAATTAATATAAGCATATGCCTGTTCTGTTTCTAATATGTTGGTTATTTTAAAGGTTAATCAAGCTGCCAAAATCCTGCGGCAATAGCCTTACCATATCTGCTTCTTCATATTTATTATCTAATACGGTCATAAATAAATTTCTCATATTACGCTGATCCAGATTGACAATAGCCTGGTCAATCATAGCTGTAATGTCCTCATAATTAATGACAACATCGGCCATTGTCTGCTCCTTAAAATAATCCCGCAGCTGCAAAGCGGTTTCCTTAGCCAGCTCGTGCCCCCGCTTCTCAATATAGCCTTTTGCCAGCGTCACCAGCTCCATCTCATTATATTTTACAACATTAATGACATTTAAAAACTTCGCTCGCAAATCCGGATACTTCTTCCATAATTTAAAAATATCATCTTCATAGCTCTCAAGTATAATAGCTACATCCTGATTATCATTATTGACTTCCTTCTTAATAATCTCAACTGATGAAGCCGACAGCTCATCTGCATTCTCAATAATCAGGCAGCCGCCATTAATCTTCTTGAAGATAACAGAAAAATCTCTAGTATTCAGATCTGCCGCTGTCGCCCTTACAATCTTGGTTTTATCACAAATTCCATATGTATTCAATGCTTTGGCTATGCCGATCGCAATCTGAGACTTAACGCTCTTGTCACTGCCGATAACCACAAAGTTAATATCATAAGGTGCCAATATGTCAAACTTATCTGCCCCCGTATCTTCAAATTTATTAAAGGTCTCTGCCAGCTGCTGCTGCACATCTAAAATATGAGGGACAGTTGCAAAAATATCCTTGACAGTATTTGGAATTTCTACGGAATCAGTAATCTCGTCCTCCTCATCCTCTTCTGATTCATCTTGAAAAAGCTTATTAAGGAACGTTTTATCTTCCTCAGAAATCTCAATTGATTCTTCTGGTACCTCTTCACCATCATCAAATTCATCAAATTCTTCTGTTCCTGCGGCTTCACCGTTATCCACAAAAATTTCCTCTTCAAAGAAATCCTTATCTTCTAAGGAAGGGATATTATCTATAATCTCATCTTCAAAATAATCGTCGTCATCATCATTAGAAGCAACCTCTTCTCTGAACTCTGTCACCGGCTCTTCTAAGCGCTCAGGATCTTCTAACGGTTCTGGTTCTTCTATGCGCCCCTCTTTAGCGCACTCCTCTTCTGATGATTTGACTTCTGGCTCTTCTTCGTCATCTTCCAGATATTTATCTTCCCAAGATGTTTCCGGCTGCTGTAAGCCGCCAAATAAAGTGTTGAGAGTTTGAGACATTTTTAGCTTTAGTGACATGTCATCTATCACTTCATCATTGTCTTCGATATCCTCCTCGCCCTCATCATCTTGCTCTACTAATCCTTCTCCTTCAGCACTAAAACCATCCTTCAGTGCTTGCTCTATCATGCTCAAGTCAATATCCTCTTCATTAAAAGAATCCCCGTCTTGATTCTCATACCGCACCGGCGGTTCTGCTTGAATTCGTTCCTTAGCTTCAGGCGCCATGTCCTCTCTGGCCAAAGCTTCCTTCATTTCTTTATCTGCCTTCATCTTAGCTTCTTGTTGAGCAGCTCTGATCTTGGCTGCGGCCTTGATTTCCAAAATCTTCATAGCCTCCAGCTCCATCGAGTTCTGCTTATCAACAGTAGAAACCTCAGGCATAGGCTCACCGGTAATCTTGCATTTTAACGCAATAGCCTTATCTACATATTCGCCATGCCCAAACCATAAAATGATCTCATCACATTCTGAAATACACTTCTTGATCTCGCCGGACGCTTCATACAAGGTTGCCAGCTCATAAGCCCACTCTTCTATATATTCATAATCCTTTAATCGCTCTAACGTATCAATAAGAACAGATAAACGCTCTCCTTTACCCTTATCTAGCTTATACCGCAATATATATCTGTTTAAATCCTTAGATGCCACACCAATAAACTCTTTATAATAGTATTCTGCTTCCGCATATTCTCCCATGTTAATATACAAGGTGGTCAGTAAGTTTAATATCCTTCTATTTGATGGAGATTTATCATATGCTTTTAATACTATTTCCTCTGCTTCTTCATGTCTGCCACCTTTAATATACACTTCACCAATCAGACATAACATCGGGGCATTCTTTATTTTGTTAACATCAATATTATTAACCACTTCTAAAGCCGCTTTAAAATCTTTCTCTATGACATAAGCTTTTATCTGCTTGAGCATATCTGCTTCTGAGTTCCTGTCCAAACTTGTTCACTCCTTTATATATGGGTTTTTGTGTCTACTTAAAGTAGTTTAACATAATTACCCACAGTTAACAAGAGTATCGCATCATTTAGATAAAATCAAGGACCTCTTGTTCGTACTCAATTTTTACATAGTCAATCTGATCGATATCAACATTGGAGTGAAAATCAACAACAACCGTTTGCTGCTTGTTATCAATTAATTTCTGCCCCAGCACATAGTTGACATCAAATCTTCCCGAAATAGCGGGGGTCGCTCCTCTTGCCGGAACAATCAGCTGCACATTATTCATTTTCAGCATCCTGAAAATCGGCTCCCATATATAAATATCCTTAGCCGCGCCAAATGGATTGTCAATGAAAATGACTTTTTTCAGCTTTGTATGATCTATGTTTCCAGCGTATATGCTGGATATATAATTAACTATTCCAATCAGAAACTGAATATAAATACCTTGGGACTGACCTGCGCTTCCAACTGCCTCCTCATACTTTAAATATCGGCTTTGCTCCTTAATCCGTTCCCGTTTATACAAATTCAATCGGATATTATTCATATCTGTTACAATTACGGAAAATAAATTTTTCCATGCAAGCTGATTCCTGATATACTTTAAGCGTTCATCATAGTCCTTGTAAGAGTCGCAGTTTTTAACAATCTTATCTATATATTCAGACATCCGCTGCTTTTTGTACTCTTCTCTTACATAAGGTATCTTAAGACTAATGATTTGTATCGGCTCGTCATCCATGGTTATTTTAGAGAGCTTAGACAGCTTGTCCAATTCCATTTTGATATTATTACATTGTTGCAGGCATTGGCTTTCAAAGCTATCCTTAATCAATTCCATGTCACGGATTCCCTGACTGATGCTTTCTTTTTCCAACTTGATAATATCCCTGGTCTCATCAATATTGGCGATAAGAAGAATGGCTTCCTCACAATTTTTCGGAACCTCCACATGATTTCTTATCTCCTCTGATAATTCATAATCTTTCAAAAGCGTAAGGATAGAGACAGCATTTTCTTTTGCTTTGCTAAACTCGTTTTTCCGATGAAGTTCGTCCTTATAGAGCTTACCATACAAATGTATAAGCTTTTCCATTTTCCTTGGGATATCCAATTCAAAATCATAGGTTTCAGTTGTAAGCGTATACTTAACCTGCACTTGTCGGATTAAACGGTTAGCCTCCCTTTTATGATCCTCTAAAACTCTTAAGCGGCGCAGTCCTCTTTCAATTTTGGCTTCCACCTGAGCCAACCGATCTTTCATGGTAAGAAGGGAGGCCTGATGTTCTTCAATGAAGGTTTCATAGTCCATATTCTTTAAATCCACCTCTTTGAAAGCCCCATATCTTTCTTCAACAACCGATGTGGCATTTTCCACACTTCCAAATAGTTTATTTTTATCTTCCTTCGATTGTTCCAGCAGCAACCTTTGTTGTGCTATTTTCTCTTCTAATGTCATCATGCTTGCATTCAGACTTTCAATGACGCTTTCTTCTACCTGAATGAAGCCCACCGATTTAGACATCTCTTTCAAATGCTCTAAGGATATGCCGCGACTGGCAATCGTCTTAACTGCCTTGTCTGCCGCTAATTCATAGCTAAGCAGCAAGTTATTTTTATCTTCTAAATCTGTATGCTCATTTTCAAAAGCACTCTTGATTCCCTTAAATCTGGCATCAAGGTCTTCGCTGTCGCCCTCGACTTTAGCATACTCACCCGCTACATCATATAAACTATAATTATTTTTCCAATTATCTTCGATTAAACCTAATTTTTGATGATAGCGGTTTATGGCCGATGAAAAGTCTCTTTGCTTTTTTGTGCATTCTGCAAATTCTAAAGAAACACTCTTATACTGATCTTTCTTCTGCTCTATTTTTTGCTCTGCCCCGACAACGATATTTTCACAGGCGGCTAACTTCTTATTAGCATTGAAAATAGCTTCTAATATACTCCCAGTCTCTTCTAAATCCTTAAGGCTTGACTGCTCCAGCTCTATCTTCTCCTTTAAGTCAATAATCTCCTGTTCTTTAGCATAGCTCTCTTCTTCAAGCTCTCTTAACACTCTGCCGGATTCATTGACACATTCTCTGGCTTCTTGCATTTTAGCCATATAATCTACATGCTTATGATGGTAGTCTGTCATAAAGCTATTTAAATAGTTAAGGGTTTCTACATACGTTTTTTCATTATCCTCAAGACGCTTTATCTCTTGGCACAATGTATCAAGGGCACTCTTTGTTGAAGAGATTTGCTTATTCAATTCCTTTTCATCTAAAAACAGCTGTCTGTTTTTCGCACAAAATATAACCTTTGCTTCATCAATCATCGATTCATTAGACAGGACAGTTTCCAAGCTCAATACAGGAACCGCATAATCTCCAAAATTCATTTCCCTAAAAACATGGTCACCCGCAACACGTCCGAAATCAGTCGTCAGAATAATTGAATACGGTAAAAATGGAATTCGCTGCAGTAAGGACGCCTTTTCCTCATCTGCCAAATCATGAAGATAATCACTTCCCAATATGCAGATGGCACCATGACACCGACGGATATATTCTAAAACCTTCATAATCTGCTCTGATGCCATGACGGGGTTTTTGTTCTCTAACTGTTTGAGGTAATTCTTAAGATCGCCCTCCTCTTTCTTTTTCTTAGCAAAATCAACAATGAGCCTTTTATTTCTCTTGCCGATTAGTTCTCGAAGCGCTTCATAATCTGAGGCGTTATAGATCTCCTTTAGCTTGTCTGCTTTCTCTTTCTTTTCGTCGAATTCTTCAAAAAATGATCGCAATTCCTCCTGCTTATTGCAGGCAGCCTTGTATTCCCCTTTTGTTTTTTCTCTCTTTTCATTTAAATCATTAAGATGTGACTCACACTTTACCTTCTTATCTTCATAGTCATTAAGCAGCTCCCTTAAATTCTTCTGATTGATATTATTGGCTCGTATTTCTTTTTCACTGCCTTCTACCAAAAGTGCATTCACACCTTTACGGAGCTTGCCTATCGTCCTGACAATGTCCTCTTCCCGCTCCTTTGCGCTGTCGATATTGTTGGAAATAACAGCAATTTCTTTATCCAGCTCACGTTGAAGATGCAAAATCTCTTCTAGCTGCTTCATATTATCCTTCTGGTCCTTTTTTGTTTCCTCGATCAAGGCTTTTAACTCTTCTGAGTCTTTACTAAAAAATTGCTTTTGCCAGTATGCATATTGATTTAGAGTGGCCAACAGCTCCTTATTGTCTTGCTTCGCACTGCTAAGCTCCTGCCTGATGGTTTCACACTTCTTTTCGTACTCCAAGTATTCTATATAATCATTGATACTTTCTTTGAGGCTTAGTTGTGCCTTATTCTTTTCATAATCCGACTCAAGATCACGAATCTTTAGCTCATAAGCTTTCGCATCCTTTTCCAAAGCCTTAAGCCGCTTTTTTTGAGTCTGTACTTTTACAGTGTCTAGTGCCCTTGAAATGCTTTCTAGATGTCCAATCGTCAATTCTTTCTCTTTAGAAAGAATCGCCTGCTCTTTTTCCTTCTGCTTAATGACTGCTGTGATGGTATTGTAGGTTTTGACTAACTCCACATAAAAAGCCTCTTGACTCTCATAAAGGCTATCCAACATGCTGATACGTCCTTTAAAGGCTTCTAAAATCTCAATCTGTTTATCATAATTATGAATTTCTTCTTTTTTCAAAGACAGATTAAGCAGCTTGTCCTTAATATTCAAGAGCGTCTTTGCGACTTCCTCTTCCGGGCTCTTCTTGTTGGCATTAATCATGAATGCTTTTTGAATAATTTTTTCAATCAGTAAATCCTCAACAACCTTCCTTGTCGTTCGGTAGTTCATCTCAAAATAAGTCCGGACATGACCTTCCGTCTTGTTAATCCCGCGGATAATTTCCCATTCACTTTCATAAAGTCCATATTTGCTGATAAACTGCTGATATTCTCCTTTTCTGTCAAAAGTAAAGGTCTTTAAAGTGTAGTCCTTACTTCCCAACTCTTTTAAATAAGACCTAAGACCCGAATAAGTAATCCTTTCTTTATTATTTGAAAGCGGCAGATTAATCAGATCATTGTCATTATATTCCCTGTAAAAAATGACATAATTAAAATAATCTATGGAAGCCGCATCCTTTACTTTTTCATTTTCATTATCATCTTTAGCTTTCCTGGCACAAAATCCGGTAAGCATGTATTTATAATCGTCTTCGATTAAATACTCATCAAGCTTCCATTCTATTAGCGAGTGAATAGTTGTGCTTCCTTCACTTGTTCTAAAGAGCTTCTCAAGCGGCTGTTTATCATCAAGTGTACTGTTAGGAATTATATTTTGAAACAATAAAAGCATCAGCACACTCTTTCCTCCCCCATTTGCCAGATCATATAATGCATTTTTACCATCAAAACGCATGACAAAATCATCATAAAACTGGGTTCCGAAATTATATTTTACATTATTGACTCTAATTCTATTGATTTGAGGCATCAAAATCCTCCTCTCTCTTTGTCACGATTTCATACAGCCTGCCCTTATATTCCCCATAATAATTTTCAACCAATGCACGAAATCGATTTTTTGCATAATATTTGTCTCCTGATTCTAAAAATAAACCCTGACTTATTAAAAAATTGAAAATCAGCTTAATTATTCCAATCTTAGACCCCCTGGCAGCTTTTAATGAGGTCAAGTCATCATTATTGGGCATAAGCGGCATCTCCTCCCATAAAAGCGCCACTGTACTAAAACTATTTTCTTCAATTTCACTTAAGACTAGTGCATCTCCTCCCATCATAACCTCTTCAAGACTTATCGTCACTTCACTTATGACATCTTCTACCTTCACATACTCACATCTTGACATATCTCTGGAATCAGAATAAAATAAAACAATAATATGATAAATAATAAAGTAAGCCAGATAAAGCTCTTTGTTTAACCTAAGACCGATAACTTTTTTTAATTCATCATTAGTAAAGCCGAATATTCTATTCTTATCACCCGCAGTCATATAAAGTCCATCATTATATTCATACAGACTAAGATTTGACTTTTTTATCAGTGTATCAAGCAAGTCATATACCTGGGCATTCGTTCTGTACTCTTCATACAATGAAGCATTGACAGATTGTCCTATCTCCTCGCCTGCAATCAGCTTTGTATATATATCCATTGCTTTATCAAGATTTTGATCATCCATTATGCTCCACCCTTTCAAATCGGATATTAGACAGTTCAAAGGTTTCTCCTATCTTAAGTGCTTCATTAGTTTCAGATAAGAATACAAGGTTGAATTGAAGCCCTTTATAGCGATCTTTATGATCTTCTGATAAGAATTTGGCAATAATATCCTCAAGGAAAGTATCCTGATGCTCCCTGATCCTGTCAATATCATAATGATTCTTTTGGCTCAGATGAACAACGAATGAATAGTAATCCCCGTTCCTTAGGATATCCTCACCAAACTTCAACTTAAACATATAGTTCAATTCAATTAATGTCAATTCATTTTTCTTGATCAGCTGTTCAAACAACACATGCATCATAAAATAATAATTTGCTCGGATCCTGTCATCCACCAGCTCATCTTCATACTTAAAGACCTGTTCCGGCGAGCTCGTCACAAGCTCTGCGCTCTCCTGATTGTCAGGCTTATAGCTGAGCATATCATCAATCTGTCGGATATTGAACATTTTTCGGATATTGATCCCTAACAGCGGCATAACAAATGCCTCTAATTGCTGTGGTTCATTATTCTTAATCATCTTATTCAAAACGGCCCTGAAGTCTATCGCCATTCTAAACCGGTTATTCTTGGTCTGGCGAATCATCTCATCCGATAGCAGCTGCAGATCTGTACAGGCCGCAAGCAGCTCACTGTGCTTACGGATAGCTCGCTTAAGCTCTGATTCCAACTGATATATCTCGTTAGCGGCACTACTATTTTCAGAGCTTTCCACCCCCGTTTTCATAAGCGCCCTTTCAACAAGAATCTGGTTCGAATGGAACATCTTCTGTTCTTCTTCAAACCATTTAAGCCCTTCCTGAGAGAATATATTAAGCGCCCGCACACCCTCGAAGATATTGCGCCCCAGCATCGCGGCAACCTCATTCTTCTTTTGAATAAGTCTGGCCACCTGATTATTAATCCGCCTGACGACTTCTAGTCCGCCTTTAAAGTTCTGGGTCTGAATCATTTTTTCCAATAACAGCTGTTCTGTGGTTATCTTACTCTCATCATGAACCTCCTTTGTTTCTAAATAGAAAGAGATAGCATCTGATGTGACAAAGTATATTAATTCAGAATCGATAAACTTGCTGTCGATCAGCTTCACATGACCGCTCTTTTGCTTTCGATCCATGGGATCGAAGAAGGTATATACGAATGGCTTCCCTTCATTGCAAAGCTTATCAAATATATATTGTATGAACATCTTGTTCTCATCTTTATCTAAGACCAATGCAAAGTCCCTGTTAATTAATTCCGACATAAAGCTTTCATACATAGCATATGTGACCGCCCGATCATTGAAGTTGTTCTCTTCAATGAAAAAGCGGATCCCAGCCATCACGACATAGCCCATATCAATGCAACTGTATTTCCCCTCTTTATATTGAGTCAATGTATTCTCCTGCAATTTGAAAAAAGGATAGTATTTTTTCAAATGAAGCATTCGTTGATTATGTTCATTAACGATATCATGTATTAATATAGAGTTTTCGGTCACATTGAAGTCCTCCGACAATTATTTCCTTTCTGTTCATTATATAGTAATTTTTATCTGACGTAAAGCTTTCATCTTATCAATTAGTGGTAGAAAATCGGAGTGAGTTGAGGTATCATATAGAATGAAGGAGATATTACATGAATAAATACAAGATACTAAAACAATACTTCGGGTATGATACTTTCAGAGAAGGCCAGGAGGCATTAATTGATAGCATTCTTGCCGGTCAGAACACGTTGGGGATTATGTCAACCCGATTATTTATGTGGCTCCGGAGCGCCTTTTGACAGACAGCTTCCTTAACTTTGCCTTACAAGCCACAATTGCTATGGTGGCAGTAGACGAGGCACATTGTGTTTCACAATGGGGGCAGGATTTCCGGCCCAGCTATTTGAAAATCGTGGATTTTATCCAACTATTGAAAAAACGTCCGGTAATCAGCGCCTTTACAGCCACTGCCACCAAAGAGGTTCGCTCCGAACACTGCGCCTGGAAATCGCAAGGGTGGAAAAAGTGCCGCCTTACATCGTGTTTTCGGATAAAACACTTGTACATATGTGTCGGGTAAGGCCAAAGACAAAGGAAGAGATGCTATCTGTGTCTGGGGTTGGGGAGTTTAAGTTTGCCAAGTATGGAGAGAGGTTCTTAAAAGCAATAGGATAAAATTATTCTAAATATCCAATTGCATATCGCCTTGGCGGATGTAGCCGATTTTACGCATTCCCTCAGATACCACCAATGTAATAATCGCTGGTAAGACAAAGTGGAATACGACTATTTTAATTAATACAAGCGCCGGCGATTCATAAGCCGTCATCGTCTGATAGGTCATCATCTGACCAACAAGACCTGACGTGCCCATCCCTGAGCCCGTCGCATTGTTGGTCATATTAAATATCGGCAATATGGCAATCGGCCCTAATATGGCCGATGAGACAATGGGAGGAATCCAAATGAGAGGGCGCCGCACAATATTGGGCACCTGAAGCATCGATGTGCCTAAACCCTGTGATAAGAGGCCGCCAACACCATTTTCTTTAAAGCTTGAAACAGCGAAGCCGATCATCTGGCAACAGCAGCCAATTGTTGCTGCGCCTGCCGCAATACCATTAAGCCCTAATATGATACCCAATGCCGCTGAGCTAATCGGCAATGTCAAAACCATCCCCATAATAACAGAAACGACAATACCCATAATAATAGGCTGCTGGACCGTTCCCCAATTAATCAGATCACCAAGCCATGTCATGAAAGATGAAATCGGAGGTCCTACGATAATACCCACTGTGCCACCGGTTAATATGGTTACCGCAGGCGTGATGAGCAGGTCCATTTTCGTCCTCCCTGCCACCAATCTGCCTAATTCAATGCCTACATAGGCGGCAATAAAGGCACCCAGAGGTTCTCCGGGACCTGACAATACTAACGCTCCACTTTCGCTAAGCAGCGCGCCTCCCTTAATAACGCTTGCGTAAGCCCCAATCATTCCGGCAGTGGCAGCAGACAGCACCACATAAGTCGATTCTTGGAACTTATAAGCCACGCCAACACCGATTCCTGCCCCTGTCAAGCGCTGGGCGACGGCACCGAATATCGTCATATAATAGCCGATATCACCTCCAACCAACTCGCCGATTTGCTTAATAATCGTTCCGATAATCAGTGTGGCAAACAGACCAAGCCCCATACCGCTAAGGCCATCAATAAAAATCCTGCTTAAAATATTCTTAATAACTTTCATCATTTAATTCTCCTTGCACTACTTAAAATAAATATGGTTGCGAGATCAATGCTTTACAATATAAAAAAAACAGTATATACTATAGCCTAATAAAACAAAAAGAAAAGGCAGGTAAGCTATGTTCAGGCTCTGGGGTAAAATTTATAAAGATAACCGATTAATCAAAGACACCGTCATTTGTGATGATGCACCAAACAAAACAAGGACCACCAAGATTTTTAATGCTTTGTCCGATCTTTGTCTTAAGTTTGATTTACCTGAGCCATTATGGCTGGATTCAACAATTAGAGACTTTAAGCAACATGACAAAACACGCTTTACCGCAGATAGCTTTATCGAATCCATTGATTTTGACTATCTGGAAATCCACATCATAGAAGAATAAAACCTGTCAGCTTTTTTTAGGCATTAAAAACATACTAATATTTACCTTAAACAAATCTCCATCAAGGACTATATTAAATTTACCGCCATTAAGCTCTGTCAGACTCTTAGCAATAGACAAACCAAGGCCGCTGCCTTCTGTTGTTCTCGAAGCATCGCTTCTTACAAACCGCATTGTCAATTCTTCTACCGTAATATTCAAAGGTGCCTTGGATATGTTCTTTATCTCCATGTATGCCCAGCCATCCTTAATGAACACATCCGCATACACTCTAGTATCTTCCAGCGCATACTTATAAACATTTATAAAAAGATTTTCCAGAACCCGATAAAGCCTTTTTCCATCAGCATAAATCAACATTGGGTCACGGCTTTGATCCATCACAAACTCAAGCTTTCTTTCTTTGAATTTCTGATCGAAGGTTCCGCCTACCTGCCGTACCAGCTCAACGAAATCAATCTCCGTTTTCTCCAGGATGATATTCCCCGAAGAAGCTCTTGAAGCTTCAATTAAATCTTCAGTCAATTCTTTGAGCCGCTGGGACTTTAAATCAAGGATTTCAATATATTCTCTGGCAGGGTCTTGAATGATATCCTCTCTTTTCAATAAATCTACATAGTTAATAATCGATGTTAATGGGGTCTTAATATCATGAGAGACATTTGTTATCAAATCGGCCTTCATTCTCTCACTTTTAACACTTTCATCAATGGCAGCATTTAAGCCGTGTCCAATATTATTAATATTCTCAGCAAATTCCAGAAAGGGCCCACCCATTCCTTCGGTATCGATTTTATATTCCAAATCCCCTGAAGCAATCGTCTTGGCACCCTTTGCTATCTCCTGAATCACAAGAAGCTTCTTGCCTATATATAAGAATTCATAAATAAATATGAACATCGTAAACAGCCACCAGCCAGTTGTTCCTGCATTAACAGCAACATAAATAAGAAATAAGTCCAATATGCCCAGACTAAATATAACAGCAATGTATTTACGAATTAAATTGTTATTAATGAATCCTTTATAAACGATTTCAAATACACGCTGCAGCGTTTGAAAGATAATCGTATTCTTTATGAACATCCCAGCATTCATCCTGCGTACCAAGCTATAAAACCCAGACATCCCGACAATGTATGCCGCACCCACCCAAATCAGATTTAAAAACACCGATAGGTTCGGTCTCATCTCAATAATACTATCTATATTGAGAGCTACCCCATAAGCACCAAAGAATAAAATAATCGCCACACCAAAAACAATGATTATAATAGCAATCTCAGTAAATATTCTATCAAACCAATTTAAGCTGATCCCTTCCCCACGATTGCTCCAACCAGCTGCTAAAACGGTATATACAAAACCTGTGATATATACAGCTGCAGCTATAAGGCTAATTACAATCATCACTCTAAAGGCGGTGTCCCACTGGGTAAATATCCGCCAAGTATCATAAAATGTATCTCCAGGTTCAAGGTTTACCGGAACGAAAGTGGCAATATAGCCAATACTATTAGGTGTCCAATTGTTTATGCCGTCAGAAATTCTTTCTTTCATAAAATTGCTGCCATAACTAGCTATTCCTGCATTAGTATAATTCTCAAGCTCACCATCATTGATTGAAGAATCAGTGAATGCAGTATAAGGCATATAATCTATTTGATTGATATTAAATAGATTTAATTGCTCAAAATCTATCGTATAATAATAAATGGATTCTGTATTAAATAATTCTTCATCCCAGCCCTCACTGGCGGTCAGCTTTTCTCCCACTTTATCGTACACTGCAAACTTAAAGTTATTATCACCTGTCAGATTATATGAGCCGTTTTCAATTGTCGTTGTAAGATTGTATAGCATACGTTCATATTCATTGGCAAAAAGAGCGCTATTAAAGTATTTATCCTCGCTTCCCTTGTCCATATAATATGTGTCATAGCGCAGGTTCCAATAAACTACGCCTATGATAACAGTTGAGGCTATACATAGAAATGCAATAAACACTGTCGCATGCACAAATATTTTTAATGGCATGGATTTTCTTAATCTCTTATCCGCCAACTCAATACCTTCTTTTCTATTCTATATTCTCTATCTTATAGCCAACTCCCCAAACAACTTTTAAATAGCGAGGCTCTTTCGGATTGATCTCGATTTTTTCTCTGATGTGGCTAATATGTACCGCAACTGTATTGTCTGCTGAAAGCGCATCCTCTTTCCAAATACTTTCATAAATATCCTTAATAGAAAACACTCTTCCTTTGTTCTTTACTAAAAGCTTTAAAATATTGTATTCTATTGGTGTAAGCTTCACGATCTCACCCATTACGGTGACCTCTTTGTTCGTGTCATCAATAACCAGATCTCCTACTCTTAAAACTTCATTCTCTTTTTCTTTTGCCGCATTTCCAAAAACAGTATAGCGTCGTAGCTGCGCCTTTACTCTAGCCATAAGCTCCATGGGATTAAAAGGCTTTACTAAATAATCATCAGCGCCAATATTCAAACCTAAAATCTTATCATTATCCTCAGACTTTGCCGACAGAATAATAATCGGCACACCACTTCGCTCGCGAATCTTAAGAGTTGCTCTGATGCCATCTAAAATGGGCATCATTACATCAATCAAAAGCAAATGAATCTCTTCACTCGCCAAGATATCAATCGCTTCTTGTCCATTATATGCTTTCAAAACATTATAGTGCTCTCCCATTAAAAATATTTCAATCGCTTTTACAATTTCTTTATCATCATCACATACCAAAATATTGTACATTTTATCCCCTCCTCCCAGTTACGGTTGTTTACTGACAAACTTAGTATAATTAGGAAGCCATACTAATTCTACGGTTCCAATAGGACCATTTCTCTGCTTGGCAATAATAACTTCTGATATATTCTTACTGTCAGAATCTTTATTGTAATAATCGTCTCGATAGAGAAACATAACTACATCTGCATCCTGCTCAATAGCGCCAGATTCTCGTAAATCCGAAAGCATCGGGCGATGATCCGGTCTTGTCTCACAAGCACGGCTTAACTGAGACAAGGCAATAACCGGTGCGTTAATTTCTCTTGCCAGTGCTTTTAACGAGCGCGAAATGTCAGAAATCTCCTGCTGCCTTGACTCGTTATGTCTGCCTCCTCCGCTCATTAGCTGCAGATAATCAATAATGATCAGCCCTAAATTATGTTCCAGTTTGAATTTTCGGCACTTAGATCTTAGCTCTCCAATCGAAATACCTGGCGTATCATCAATGATTAAGGAAGAATTACTAATAACCCCAGCACTTTCAATCAGACTCTCCCAATCTGAGCCTTTAAGTTTTCCCGTTCTCATCGCCTGAGAATCAACTCTAGATTCCATTGACAGCACACGATTGACCAGCTGATCCTTTGACATCTCAAGACTAAATATCACTGTTGTCACCTTATTTTTAACCGAAATATGCTGAGCCAGATTTAAGGCGAAAGCCGTTTTACCCATAGAAGGTCTTGCCGCAATTAATATTAAATCTGAAGGCTGAAAACCTGAGGTCTTAAGATCTAAATCATCGAAGCCCGTAGAAAGTCCCGTAACGTTTTCTCCGCTTTTCGCTGCGGCTTCTATTTTATCAATGACGTTAAGGACAATATCCTTGATCGATACAAACTCTTCTGAAGACTTCCGCTGAATTAAATCAAAAACCTTTTTTTCGGTTAAATCCATAATGGATTCCACCGGCTCCCTGCTTATATAACAGAGATTAGCAATCTCTTCGTTGACCTTAATCAGCTTACGAAGTGTTGACTTATCTAAGACGACCTGCGCATAGCGCTTAACATTAACTGAAGTGGGAACACTATTAACTAATTCCCCGATAAATTCCACGCTGCCCAATTGCTCGGGCACATCCTTTGTTTTTAAGGTTTCCTGTAGAATTAATAAATCTATTGGTTTTCCTTCATCGCTGATTTCTACAATAATATCAAATAACACACCATACTGATGCTGGTAGAAATCTTCACCGCTGATAATTTCCGAAGCAACAACAATCGCATCGGCATCCATAATCATTGAACCAATAACGGCTTTCTCAGCCTCAATGCTATGGGGGAGTATCCTTTTAACTAAAGCTTCGTCCATCGTTTACCCTCACCCTATACTTCCAAAACCTTAACCGTGATTTGAGCGATTACTTTTGGGTGCACTTTATATGAAACCAAATGGTTTCCCAATGTCTTAATCGGTTCAGGTAACTGCAGCTTTTTCTTGTCTATATCAATATCGAGCTGTTCTTTAATCGCTGTCGCAATCTCTTTAGCGGACACAGAGCCAAAGACTCTTCCGCCTTCTCCGGTCTTGATCGAGACACAGACAACCTTCTCTTTAATCTCTTCCGCAAATTCCTTGGCCTTTGCTTCTTGTTCCTTTGCAAGCTTTAGTTGATTCGCTTTTTTCAACTTTAAATCATTTATATTCTGGGTCGTTGCAGGCGTTCCCAGCTTCTTTGGCAAAATAAAGTTTCTTGCGTAGCCATCGCTGACATTAACTATCTCGCCTTTTTTACCTAGTGCTTTAACATCTTCTAATAAAATAACTTTCATCTAAATCTCCCCTTCGTTCTTCATGATTTTCAACTGCATCTTTACCTGAACCATCGCACCCTCGACACTAATACCTTCAATCTGCGCTCCCGCAATTGTACTATGTCCGCCGCCATTAAACCTTTCCATAACCAATTGAACATTAACATCCTCTAAAGATCTGGCACTGATATAAACTGTGTCACCCACACTAGTAAAAACAAAGGAGGCCTTTACACCATCAATCTCCAAAAGCTCATTGGCAATCTGTGCGCCTAGTATTGTTGGACTCTCTATGCCCTTTGAGTCACATTCGGCAAATATAAAATTGCTATCAAAGAGCGTCGCTTTCTTAACTGCTTCAGCCCTTGCCTGATATGTTGCCATATCTTCACGGAAAATCATACGCACCTTTGTTATATCGGCACCGCTTTTCTTTAAAAATGCAGCAGCCTCAAAGGTTCTTACGCCGGTTTTGCTTAAAAAGTTATTGGTGTCAATCATTAAACCGGCATACATCGCATCGGCCTCTACTTGTCTTAATTTAACGCCATCGGTAATATACTGCAGAATCTCAGCTACCATTTCACAGGCTGATGAGGCATAAGGCTCAATGTAAGAAAGCACCGCATTCTCTACGCCCTCACTGCTCTGCCTGTGATGATCAAGTATGACGATTGTCTTTGTCTTTGAAAGCAGCTCAGGGCATTCGGTATAAGAGGGCTTATTCACATCTACAATAATTAGCGCCGTATTCAAGTCTACACTCTCCATTGCCTGAGCCTTCGTCAAGAACATATCGCTGTCATAGTTGGGGTTATTCTCAAACCACGCTTTAATAGGACGAATGCTCTTCGTCACCTCATCAATGACAATAAATGCTTTTTTGTTCAATGTTCTTGCCGCACGATATATTCCAATAGACGCTCCAAAAGAATCCGCATCACCGATTTTATGTCCCATGACAACTACTTGCTCTTTACCTTCAAGCAGCTGCTTCAAAGCATGCGCCTTGACTCTTGCCCTCACTCTGGTTCCTTTCTCTACCTGCTTCTTCTTGCCGCCATAATAATAAATCTTATCATGATCTTTGATAACCGCTTGGTCTCCACCACGTCCGAGGGCTAAATCTATGGCATTCTTTGCCCATTCAGAGGCCTGATTATACGTTGCGGCATTGGATCCGACTCCGATGCACAAGGTCACCGGCAGCTCATTTCCAATATTAATCTCGCGGACCTCATCAAGAATGGAGAACTTCGTCGCCTGCATCAAGGGCAGGTATCTATGCTGGGTGACAAATAAAAACCTATCCTTTTCCAATTTATTGACAATAGCATCAAAGCTCTGCATGTACTTGCTGATCTTCCTGTCAATCAATGCCGCAAGCAAAGATCGCCTGACCTCTTCCGTACTGCTTAACGCTTCCTCATAGTTATCAATATAAATATGCCCGCAAACTAACCGCTGCTCCTGATTCTCCTTAATATATTCCTTAACTTCCGTTTCATCAAATAGGTACAGCGTATAAATGCTTGGAGGAACATCCTTTACCTCTACTAACGCATTCGCTTTGATAATGTCTTCAAACTGTATCCTTGATAAAATAATTCGGTAATAAAATTCTTTATATTCTGCATTGGTCACTAGCTTTTGATCGTCTTTAGGAAACTTTTCAGGCTCCAAATCGGAAAACGCTGAATATATTCCTTTATATGCCGCTTTATCATCAACAATCATCTTAAATGACTTATTTGCCCAAAGAATCTTCCCATTCTCATCTAATACGGCATAGGGAATCTCCATGTTATAAAGCATCTTCTTTTGCATCTGTTCATATTCAATAGCAAAATTAATTAAATCATTAACAATTCTGGGCTTAACACGGGCATAAAGCAATAAAGCAATCAAGGTGTATACCACCAGACCGCCCAGTGCTACAAATCCGGCAAGGACATCAAAGTAAAATACGCCAATTGTCATAGCTATCAATAAAATGCTTAAGACTAACGGCCACCGAATGTATGCTCCTAATTGACCTTTCAGTTGAACTTTATTTTTCATCCGACTACCCCTTTATAAAGAATTAGAGTGTTTGCTACACCCGATTAACAATCAATGTCTACATTCTTTGTTATTATAACATCTAAATACAATTTGGTAAATAGCTGGATTAGCACTAATCAAAAAGCAAACTTATAGTTATTATTCAGTTTTCTTAAGCTTCCCAAACCAGACAGTGACAAGCATTGTGATGAAAGAAGCGTAACCTCCTATGAAGTTTGATATCACCTCTGCATCCGTGGTAAATATCCGAATAAATATCTCTGGTATGATCATGAGGACTATCCATGAAATCACAGTATAGGCAATACATGCAACCGTCATAAACTTAATTCCAGTTCTTACCCTACAAAGCTTTCTTGCACCATAATTAAAGCTGATAATAGGAATCGCCCCACTGGCTCCAAATAAATAAAGCACCGGTCGCTTAACCAACAGTCCAATAATGGTTAAGAGCACACCACTTATCATCAGCATCATAAATGCATTCCCCATAATTTGCTCGGCCCTTTGATGGTCCCCTTTTCCCCTTGCAATAGAAAATAACGGGGCACCACCACTGCCAAACAGGTTCGCAAAGGCAATCAGGATACTCCCCTTTGAAAAATCATTCTCACTAACTATCGGCGCCATCTAAATCCTCTTTCTTTTAATCAGTTCCAGTCATTGAGCTAATAGACGCCATCCTGATCAACCCTTTTGCCACCAGCTTCCCTGTTTCTCCAAATATCTCAACTTCAAAAAAAGATATCTTCTTTCCTCGTTTAATTTCCTTTGATACAGCGGTTATCTTTTCCGAAGCACTAGCAGGTGACAGATAATCGAGCGATCCTGATATTGTCGTCATTGAACTCCCACGAGAAGCAGCGGCTGAACCCGTAGCAACATCTGCCAGTGTAAATAGGCACCCGTCACCCACATTAGCGCTGTTTTGAAATTCTTCATTGACTTCCATCACAGCCCTTGCATATCCTTCTTTTATCTCAACCACACGCACTCCCATATGTCTGGCATAATGATTCTTTTCATTTCTCGATTGAATTAATTTTTCATAATCCATGCCGCAAGCTCCTTACCCACTTCTTTATAAATCAATAGTCTCTAAATCATACGGAACGAACAGATTGCCATGATAGTACCTCTTCCCTTCCTCGCTATATAGCTCTTTCCGCCTCTCATAATTGGCATCCTCAGTATGCCATAAAACAAGATTAGGAATGCCCATCTCTTCTGCCAGCTCACAGGCTTCCTTCACTGTCGCATGTTGTTTCCCATAAGGCTTATACATCGCAGCCTCACTATATAAACAAAAAGCCTCGTGCAGCAGCCAGTCACTTCCCCTGATCTGTTCATCATTGGCTCTGGCATTATACGGCTCGTCTCCGGCAAATGTTAATTTCTTACCGTTATCCAGAACCGTCGTAAAGCCAAATTGTTTTGCTTTTTCAGACTTAATATCAAAAAAAGCTATATCATACCCCATTATGCTTTTATGCTCTCCATCCTTGATCGGAACGAGAAATATCCTTTCTCCAACCATCTTATAAAACTTTTTCTGAACGGTCATCTCGGTGATTATTTCAATTTTAGATAACAAATCCCTGTGAGCATAAATATTGCATGTTCCTTCGTATGAATTGTTTTTCATACCCGTTGCAATCATACGTATCATCCAAATAATCCCAAGAATATGGTCGCAATGTTCATGGGTCACAAAAATATCATGAATTTGATGCATTTTAATATCGGCTTTATCCAAGGCTGCCAGAATCCCGTTTCCGCCGCCTGCATCGACCAAAAAATACTGCTGCTCTTTTCGTAAGGCAAAGCATGTGTTATAGCATTTTGTTGCCTGTGCATTCCCTGTTCCCAGGACAATTAATTGTTCCATTGATCTCACATCCCTTTTTATTAATCACATCTATGATGCATTCCTATCATAAGAATAGCATATGACAGACCACGTAGGCAACACTTACCTCGATCATTTAGCTATGAGATCTATAAGCGCCTGGTAATGTTCTCTTTCAAAAAATTATAACCATCATAGGTAAGAATCATTTCCGAAGCCTTCCTATACAATGTCCATCGGTTCGTACACATATATTATAGAATCATGATTAGAACCTTTGATCTCTTCAATTACTTCGATTTCTGTTTTCACAGTTCCTTGCAGAACCTCACGTTTTCCGGTAATCTTACCACGGATGACATAATCACTTTTAAGAAGCATATTAATGTTCCTTAAATCGTAGTCATATAGAAATACATTTGCAGCGTACCGCACCATGGAACAAATGTCTTATTCTATGGTATATGCATGTTGTAGTAATATCCAAGAATTATATAATTATAATATGAAGAAGGTGCTATCTCAAACTGATTTCACAAAAATGTATAGGAGGTTTTTCCATGTTAAGAGCAAATACGGGTTCAAGTACGATGAAATGCGCACAAGGCGCAGGCCAAGAAGCAGCATCAAAAGCTAAAGCAGGGCTAAATAATATTAAAATGGCTTTTGCCTATGCCGGCTGTACATATGATTTAGATGCTATGCTAAAAGGCATTGCCGAGGAGATGCCAGCGGTTCCAATTATCGGAAACACTTCATTTACGGGTGTCATTCTACCGGAAGGTTTTGTCACGGGAAAGGATGGATTCTTAGGAATCATGGCACTAGACGATGATGATCTGGCAGTAGGCATCGCTTCCGTAAAAAAAGAGGCTTGTGCCATTGAGGCAGGTCAGAAGGTGGCGCTAAAAGCCATGAAAGCTGCGAAGAAAACGACACCGCCAGATTATTTTTATATGGTCGCACCACCCGGAGAAGAGGAATATTATTTAAAAGGCATCACCCAGATCATCGGTCGTGTGCCGTTCTTTGGCGGAAGTGCCGCTGATAACACGATTTCTGGGGAGTGGAAGCTATATACTGACGAAGGTGCTTTTGCAGATGGTATAGCCGTTGCCTTTTTCTATACCGATAAGCCTGTTTATAACCACTTCACTGGTGCTTACAGGGAAACTGCCGATGTGGGAATCATCACTAAGGTTGATGGAGACAGAATGTTGGTAGAAATTGATGGCCAACCCGCACTGGAAAAATACGCCGAATGGACAAACTGTGATGCCAACTCCATCAAGGGCGGAAATCTACTCGCTGCGACGATCACTTCTCCACTTGGTGTCAAAGATCGTTTAGGTGATTTAATAGCCATCCGCCACCCAATGAACGGAAATGAAGACGGTTCCATGAATATTGGTAACAAGCTGGTGGAAAAAACCGCTGTTATCCGAATGGAGGCGTCAATAGACGAATTGATTGATTCCACTAAAAATGAGTTGAACACACTTAAGGAAAAGATGAAAGAGGCTCCGGGTGCTTATCATCTGGTCCATTGCGGTGGAAGAAGAGCCGGAATCGGCGATCGCATTGATGAAGTTGTGGATAACATACAAAAGACTGCAGGAGACGTGCCGTTTATCATGGAATTCACTTTTGGTGAATATGGATATGAGCAGGATGGTTTAAATACATGTGGTGGACTCATGTTGTCTTTTACAGGTTTAGTCAAATAGAAGGAGTGAAAGAATATGAAAATGATTATTAATGGCAAAGCAGTAAATGCATCCGGCCAACAGGTGATTGAGGTCGTCAATCCAGCTACAGGGGCAGTGATTGACAGTGTTCCGGCAGCCACAAAAGAGGATGTTGATTTAGCTGTTGAAAAAGCAATTAAGGGACAAAAAATATGGGCTAAAGTACCCGTCTATCAAAAAGTTGAAATCATAAACACCTTCCTTGGTTATGTGGATGCAGACAAAGAAGATCTAGCCCAGACATTATCGGCAGAAACAGGGAAACCAATTGCAGAAGCACGCGCAGAAATCGGAAATGTTTCCATCGCTTTTAAAGCATTTAGCGAAAAGGCCAAGCACTTATATGGCGAAGTGGTGCCAGCCGGATTGGAAGGCGGACAGGATAAAAATATTATTATGACACAACGGGAACCCATTGGCGTCATCGCCTGCATCATTCCATTTAATTTCCCATGTGATTTATTTGATCAGAAAATCGCGCCAGCCCTCTTAGCCGGAAATGCGGCTATTGTCAAGCCCTCGACGGATAACCCGCTGACCCTTTGCAAGCTCACTTCATTGCTTGTCAAGGCCGGTGTCACAGATGGCGCTATTCAGATTATTACCGGCCGCGGCTCTAAAGTAGGCGGCTGGCTATGCGGACACAAAGACGTTCATGCCATTACTCTAACTGGCTCCACCGAGGTCGGAATTGAAACAGCGAAAACCGCTGCCAATCATCTGGCGCATATTGCTCTGGAGCTGGGCGGAAATGATGCCTTTATTGTATTAGAAGACGGTGATGTTGATTTAGCTGTGGAGGAATTAATCTGGGGACGTATGTACAATACTGGGCAGGTCTGCTGTGCTTCTAAAAGATTCCTGATTCATCATAGCAAAAAAGATGAATTCACCCAAAAAGCAGTCGCTAGAATTAGCCAGCTAAAGCTTGGCATGCCCGCAGATGAAACGACCCAAATCGGTTGTCTGATTAGCGAACGCGCGGCTATTGAAGTGGAGCAGCAAATTAATCAGACTGTCGCACAAGGTGGCGCGATTGTCCTTGGTGGAAAGCGAAATGGCGCCTTCATAGAACCTACGGTTATTAAAGATGTGCCAAAGAGTGCTGACGTTGCAAAAGATATGGAAATCTTCGGACCGGTCGTTCCAATTATTGGATTCGAGACAGAGGAAGAAGCCATTGACATTGCCAATGCATCAATATTCGGACTCTGCGGATGCGTCTTTACCGAAAACATGAAAACTGCCTTTAGAGTATGCAATGCGCTTGAATGCGGCGGCACTGTCATCAATGGCGCCAGCTTCTTTAGAAGTTTTGAAATGCCTTTCGGAGGTTACAAATACTCCGGAATCGGCACGGAAGGCGTCATGACAACATTTGACGAAGTCACCCGCTTAAAAACCATTGTCTTGAAAAATATCATATCATAAGAATTGCGAAAAGGGAGGCCCGCTTATACATTAACCGCTGGCTTCCCTTTTCATTTGATATAACCCATTCGCTGCGACAAATCAGCCGCAGCTGCTTTGACGTGTCTTATAACCTCATCAAAAATCTCCTCATGTAAATATGTTGTCGAACCACTTGCGCTTATGGCTGCCACGCAAGCACCACGATAATCGAAAACAGGCGCTCCAATACAGCGATGCCCCATTAGATATTCCTCATTATCGATGGCCCAGCCCTGACTTCGAACGATTGACAAATGCTTTCGCAGCTCGCTCTTATTGCAGATCGTGTTCTCAGTATGTTGTTCTAAAGGATAGCTATAAAGAACTTCATCAAGCTCATCACGGGACAGGCAAGACAGCAGACACTTGCCAATAGATGAACAATAAGCCGGGGAGCGGTATCCCACTTGCGTGTACAAACGAGTGTTCGGATAGGTATCCATTTTCTCCACATATATGACTTCACAGCCGTCTAAAACGCCCAAATGAGAGGTCAGGTTTAATTCCTGACGTATCGTATGTAAATATGGTTTAGCTTCCGTCAATAACTCCAGACCGTTTATATGATAGCTAACCGTCTCTATCATCTTATAGCCGATTTGATACGTGTTGTCCGGATTCTTCTCAACGTAATGCCTTGAAATCATGGAGGAAAGAAGCCGGTGCACAGTGCTCTTACTCATTCCGGTTTTTTGAGTAAGCTCAGTCAAATTAAGGGGCGAAGCCGACCCGGCCAACTGCTCAATGATATCAAATGCACGATCAATTACCCTTACATTCCCATCCATGTGATATCCTTTCAAATTCGTTTTATTATACCTAATATTATATATCAAACGTTTTAAAAAGACAACGTATTCCGGCAACCGGTTTTCACAAATATCATCAGCTCAAATACACGACACGCCCTCGCCCATCGCCAGATGCTGATGAACTGTAACATCAGCCAAGCCGCGATTGTTAAGCCAAGGCGGGTTGACAATGTAGCGGCAGTCCAGCGTCTGGTTAAAGGTATCGCCGAAAAGCACATGAGATAAGTCGTCTCCGGCATATTCAAGCATGCTTTTCACATCGCCCTTGCCCTGATCATAAAAGAAGCCATGAGCTGTGGCATAGACATATTTAAGATTGTCAGAACGAAATGACTTAATCAGGTCACAGCACTCATTGTTTAATTCACAAAAGTCATAAGGATGAGACTGGATTTCGATACGGATATCTTCGCTTTCCAAAATCGGAAGCAGCTCCTCCATTGACTCAAACCACATGCCATTGCAAATTTCCTGTTGGTTAGGATCACCGGAAAGCTCCGTATTGATAACCCGCACACCCAGATTCACGGCAATTTCAATCAATCGCTTCCAGTTGGAAATAGCAAACTTTCTTTGCTCCTTTGTCGGCCTGACCAGCGGTAAACAGCAATTAATGATGACAATTCAACGCCGGTTTCTTTCATCGCCTGTCGGTATTCCTGTTCACACTCCCTGGAAAAAAGAGGGTGCTTATAAAATGGATTAATTCTTGGATGGGGGACTGCTCTATGTACTTGTATCCCCAATCAGCAACCTGATGCACCATCCGGTTGATATCCATCTGTTTTGCTAAAACATCTACGTCAAACGCAATTTTCACACTAAAACCTCCTGTCTATTTTATCATAATCAAATTACACTTTACTTGTATTCTTACGCATATCAAATGCAACCGCACCGACAATGATCACACCCTTGATAATGTTTGTCAAATTATCATTTACACCCAGCATGACCAGACCATTATTGATTACTCCAGGAATCAAGATGCCGCATAACACGCCTGATACCCGGCAAATACCTCCGGTATGGGAAGTTCCACCAACAGTTGCCGCCGCGATTGCGTCAAGCTCATAATTAAGGCCGGTCGTTGACGGATCAGAAGAGCCGGTACGAGCCGCTAGTAAAATACCACCAATCGCTGCACAGACCGAACACCATACATAGACACGGATCAGATTCCTTTCCACACTGATTCCCGCTACACGTGCCGCTTGGTCATTTCCGCCGATCGCAAAGATATTCTTTCCGAAGCGTGTTTGCGTCAGTAAAAATGCTGATACGATAAACATGATCACAAAAACAACAACAATCATTGGAATTACGTTAAAGAGCTTGCCCTTTGCAATCCAACGAAAGTCATCCGGTAAATTTGAAACCGGCGCTGCGGAATACATTTTAGAAAGAGGCTGATGAGCCCAACAATCCCACTTCCCCGACGGTCTTCAGTTAAAAAGCCAATCCCATGCTTAAAAGGAACAATATTGGAAATATATGTGTGTGATATCTATTCAAAGATAATGTAACAAATACAGGAGGTGATTAAGCTTTGCAGTTAAATATTTCAACGGACTATGCAATCAGAATAATCGTATATCTGGCAAAACAGAAAAATGTTGTTTCTTCATCTGCGCTGGCCGAAAGTACATCTATTTCCAAGAGATATCTATTACAGATAGCTGCACAGCTCCGGGACGCTGGGTTGCTTGGTGTAATAAAAGGTTCGATTGGCGGGTTTTATCTCCTGCTCCCACCTTCTCAAATCAAGGTTTATGATATCATCTGCGCTATGGAGGGAGTTGTGACTATATCTAGCTGTTGCCAATTAGAGGTTTTATTAAACTGCCTTTACTGCTTACCCATGACAATCAATCTCTAACGTGCTTATCACCGGGAATTAAGTATGTCTCTACTTCCCTCTCGGATATAATGATTTGCTCATTTATAAAAAACCATGAAGATATCTTGACAATTTTTACAGGCTATGATAATATAAGGCAAAGATTAGCTTACGCTAACTACATTTATGTTTCTTATATGGGTTATTAAAACCCATATATTTTTCAACTAAATGTTAGTACTAGCTAACCTTATACGGAGGTGAAGTCATGTGCGTGGTAATCGTCGGTGGAAATAAACGGATGGTATGTCAGTACGAGGATATTTGTAAAAATCACGGATGCAAGGCAAAGGTGTTTGTAAAGGAAAGAGGTAATTTTGCAAAGAAGATAGGATGTCCCGATCTGCTGATTCTATTTACGAACACTGTCTCCCATAAAATGGTGAATAGTGCCGTAGGGGAGGCGAAACGAAACAACGTACCAATTGCCCGTGTCCATTCCAGCAGCGCATCGGCTCTTACCAATGTTTTGCGAGATCATTGTGAGGAGTATAAAAACTATGCTTGAAGAGTTGCTAATTGAACACTGCTCACCAACACTGGGCAGCCTTAAAACGGCAAGCTTATTCAATTGTTCTTTTTCGTCTGAGACAGAGCTTGAATGGAATCTTTCCAAGTGGAATGATCAATTGAACACAAAGGGCGTCAGCCTGTTTCTCCTGCGAAAATGCAAAGGTCGTGCCCTTATCTACGTCTACCGGGCTTCCATGCTTATGGAGGATCTAAAAAAGAAAGACGTTCCCGAATTCCTTGCGGGGTACGGTTATCGTGATATTTCTCCGGTATTCTGTATCAAAAGACTAAAGGAACGGTTTCGGGACTCACTGGAATTCCCCCATGAAATCGGGTTGTTTCTCGGCTATCCTCTTGATGATGTTAAGGGATTCATTGAAAATTCCGGGCAGAACAGCAAATTTTCCGGCTTATGGAAGGTCTATGGCAATGAACATGAGACCATGAGCCAGTTTGAAAAATGCAAAAAATGCAAGGAGATTTATAAAAGATTGTTTGAAAATCGCATCCGGTCTGTAACACAGCTGACTGTTGCGGTTTGATATAAAATATTAAGAAAAGAGGTTTTTCTATGAGTAAAATTGCAGTTGTCTATTGGAGTGGTACCGGTAATACCGAGATGATGGCAGAACAGGTCGCAGAAGGTGCGAAGGCTGCCGGGGCGGATGTTACGCTGCTTACAGCTTCGGAGTTTGCCGCTGATTTAGCTGATACATACGAAGCCATTGCCTTCGGCTGCCCTTCTATGGGTTCCGAAGTTTTGGAAGAAAGCGAGTTTCAGCCGATGTGGGATAGCGTGGAATCTAAGCTGAAGGGCAAAAGGATCGCCTTGTTTGGCTCTTACGGCTGGGGTGATGGCGAATGGATGCGCGACTGGGAAGAAGCGTGCGGCAATAACGGTATTCCGCTTGCCTGCGGCAGTGTAATCTGCAACGAGGCCCCCGATGATGAAGCAAACGAGGCATGCAAAGCACTGGGAAAAGCATTGGCATAAATTATTATTGCTATCCGAAACACTGATCTGAATCCTATATTAAAATGCAGCACGAACTATTTACGGTTCGTGCTGCATTTTAATATTAGGGGTTTATGTCCCAATATTAAAAACCATATGGAACCAGCCCCCGCCTTTGCTCGTCTACTGAACATTACCGCAAAATTTTCGTATTGCGTCAAAGCTTTCGCTGCTTAAAACGTGTTCCATACGGCAGGCATCTTTTGCAGCGGTTTCCTTTTCTACCCCAAGCTCCATCAACCAGTTTGATAAAAATATATGACGTTCGTACATAGTCTTGGCAATTCTAAGCCCCTTACTTCACATTACAGATGCTGAAAGTTGACAAATATGACTGAAAGTGCTACACTAATATTGGTTAGCTTTAACTAACTATTTACTTCTTAAAGACATTCTGATTCCTATCAGTAGTTGAATTATTTTCATATATATCCATGGTTTTAAATAGGAGGTGGCGAATGATGGAGTCTATTTTATGGGCTGCGGGCGGCACGGGGTTTACATTCCTGATGACGTCGCTTGGCGCGGCACTGGTATTTTTATTCCGCAAGCAGGTAAACGCAGGCGTACAGAGGGTACTGCTTGGGTTTGCCGCAGGGGTTATGATTGCGGCTTCCGTCTGGAGCCTGCTGATTCCCGCCATTGAAGAGGCAGAGAGTGCGGGCGGCATTGGCTGGATACCGGCTGCGGGTGGTTTTGTGCTTGGTATCGTTTTTCTGATGGGACTTGACTATCTCCTGCCACATTTGCATCCTGCGGCGAAACAGCCGGAGGGGATGCCTTCATCCCTAAAGCGTACCACATTGCTTGTTTTGGCGGTGACGCTGCACAATATACCGGAGGGCATGGCGGTCGGGCTCTCCTTTGCACTGGCTGCGCAGCACGGCAACGACCCGGCATTATATGCCTCCGCCATGGCACTGGCCATTGGAATAGGGATTCAGAATTTCCCTGAGGGTGCTGCCATATCACTTCCGCTCCGGCAGGAGGGGTTATCCTCCGGCAAGGCTTTTCTCTATGGGAGCATGTCGGGCATCGTAGAACCGATATTCGGGATCCTGGTGGTTCTTGTGGCCGGTGCGATCCAGCCGCTTATGCCATGGCTTCTGTCTTTTGCGGCCGGTGCAATGATGTATGTGGTGGTGGAGGAACTGATTCCGGAGGCGCAACTTGGGGAACATTCAAATATCGGAACGCTGGGAGTCATGGGAGGTTTTTTGATTATGATGGTTTTAGACGTGGCACTGGGTTAAACAGATTATAGAAACAAATAGTAAAAAACTTATTTGATAACATTGGGAAGGAGGCGTTTTTGTATGCTGAAGCTGGAGCAGCTCGCCTGGAATCTGCCGGACGGCAGGGAGTTTATAAAGGATTTGAGTTTGACGATAGAAAGCGGAAAGCTGGTCGTGGTTACTGGGCCGAATGGCGGCGGAAAAACCACGCTGGCTAAGCTGATTGCAGGTATCGAAGTACCTTTGTCCGGACATATTTGGCTGGACAATGAGGATATTACAAAAGCTGATGTCACCGCACGGTCGGGGAAAGGCATTGCGTATGCTTTCCAGCAGCCGGTGCGGTTCAAGGGACTGACCGTCCGTGATTTGCTGGAACTGGCGGCCGGGGACAAGCTGGAGGAACAGGAACTTTGCAGTTTGCTTGGTAAAGTGGGGCTTTGTCCGGAGGAATATATGGACAGGGAGATGAACGCTGCGTTATCAGGCGGAGAGAGTAAACGGATTGAAATCGCAACGGTATTGGCTCGTGGTGCCAAGCTTTCCGTTTTTGATGAACCGGAAGCGGGAATCGACTTGTGGAGCTTTGCCCGTTTAGTGGAAACCTTTGAAGAGCTGCGTGAGTCCGTTGACGGAACACTGCTGATTATCTCCCATCAGGAGCGAATATTATCCATTGCTGATGAAATCGTTGTGATTGCCGACGGACAAGTGCGGACGGCAGGTCAGCGGCAGGAAGTTCTGCCGTCACTTTTATCAGATGAACGGGCAGTGCGCTGTCCGCTTGGAAAGGAGGAACTTTGCCTTGAATAAAATCACAGATGAGTTATTGCGTATCGTTTCCGACTTCAAGGGTAAATTCCAAGGTGCATACAATATCCGGGAGAATGGCGGATGTGCGGGGCGTCAATCTACAAAGAACATCCAAATTGAATCAAAAAAAGATGCCCCTGGACTGGTGATCCGTATCCTGCCCGATGCGAAGGGAGAAACTGTCTATATTCCCGCCTGTGTGACTCACGGAGACGTGGATGACCTTGTCTACAATGATTTCTATGTGGGCGAAAACGCCGATGTGGTTATTATTGCCGGCTGCGGTGTCCAGACAGACGACGGACATGATGCACGTCACAATGGGATTCATCGTTTTTATCTGGAAAAAGGCGCCCATGTCATATACCGTGAGAAGCACATCGGTACCGGCGGCGGCAAAGGATTGCGCCGTATCGACCCCGTGACCGATGTTACACTGGGGGAGGATTCCACTCTGGAGATGGATACGATACAGCTTGGCGGTGTGGACAGCACACTGCGGAAAACCAATGCCGTATTGGCTGCCCGGGCGCGTTTTATAGTGCGGGAACGCATCATGACGACTGGTAAGCAAACAGCACAGACTGATTTTGAGGTCACCTTAGAGAGTGAAGACTCCGGAGTGGATCTGGTTTCCCGTTCGGTGGCGAAGGGGGAATCCTATCAGGAGTTTAATTCCTGTATCCGTGGCATTAACCGTTGTACGGGGCACTCGGAATGCGATGCGATCCTGGCTGATAACGGCTCTGTCAATGCGATTCCCGCACTTCTGGCCTCCCATGTGGACGCTGCCCTGATCCACGAAGCGGCTATCGGTAAAATTGCGGGCGAACAGATATTAAAGCTTCAGACCCTGGGTCTGACTGAGGAGCAAGCCGAAGAAAAAATCATTTCCGGGTTTCTAAAATAAGACGTTTAGCATTGAGATATCTTTCTATGTATCCGGCTAAGGTCGAGAAAAAAGTGCGGTCGATGCCCCAGTATAAAGATCTTCCGGTTGGAAACCATTCAAAGTCAGTAATTATACAGGGAATCGTATTTACTGCTGCAGGTGTGTTGTTATGCCACCTTGCCGGTAATACCTCATTTGTAGCGGCGTTTGTCCGTATGTATATTTTCTTTATGATTATAAACCTATATGACTTCTTGATTGTTGACTGCCTGCTGTTTTGCAGGCTTAAAATATTTCGAATCGCCGGAACGGAAAACATGGATAAAGAATATAAGGATTATTTATACCATTTCAAAGTATTCTTGCGGGGTATCGTATTTGGACTGATAATTTCAATTATAGTTGGTCTTTGTGTTTGCCTATTGTATGCCGGTTAGGATGAACAGAAATTTGCTTAAAGTATTATTAAATAATTTTAGTAAAGAGGTGACTTCATGATAGAGATAAAAGATGTTAATTTTACATACAGCCAGGGTGAAGAGGGCGGTGGTGTCCATGATATAAACCTTGCCATAAGTGATGGGGAGGTCGTTCTGCTGTGTGGGGAATCGGGGTGCGGTAAAACAACGCTGACAAGGCTGGTCAACGGCCTGATCCCTCATTTTTATGAGGGCAGCCTTGAAGGCGATGTGCTCATTGACGGTAAGAAGATAAATGACATGCCGCTGTATGAAACTGCTAAAAAAGTCGGCTCTGTGTTTCAGAATCCCCGCAGCCAGTTTTTCAATGTGGATACCACCAGTGAGATTGCATTTGGCTGTGAGAATCAGGGATTGCCGGAGGAGGAAATCAGAAGCCGTATGAAAACTACTGTAAGCCAGTTCGGTATAGAGTCCCTTATGGATCGCAGCATTTTTGAACTGTCCGGCGGAGAGAAACAAAAAATCGCCTGTGCAAGCGTTTCGGCGTGTGAACCGGAAATCTTTGTCCTTGACGAGCCGACCTCAAACCTGGATGCCCACGCGACCGCCGAGCTTCGCCGTATGATTGCTATCTGGAAAAAACAAGGAAAAACGATACTCATTGCGGAGCACCGCCTGTATTTTTTGCGGGATTTGGCCGACCGTATCATTTATATGAGGGATGGGAAGATTGAAAAGGAGTTCACACAGGAGGAGTTTAAGGCTCTGGAAAATAAAAAGCTTGCGGATATGGGACTTCGCCCGCTTTCGCTCAGAGACATCGAAAGCAATGTTTGGCAGCATGGACAAGAGAACGGAGAGCTGACCTTTACAGATTTTAAGTTTTCCTACAAAGACGGGGCTCCTGTGCTTGATATTGACAAGCTGTGCATACCAAAGGGAGCTTCCGTTGCCATTATTGGGCACAATGGTGCCGGTAAATCCACCTTCTCCCGCTGTCTATGCGGTCTTGAGAAAAAATGCAAGGGGGAATTGCGCTGTGACGGTAAAGCCAGTGGGCGAAAGGACCGTCTGAAGAATTGTTACATGGTGATGCAGGATGTGAACCACCAGCTTTTCACGGAGAGCGTGCTGGATCTTAAGCATATGCGTGAAGTGGCGGCCAATCTGCTGCAGCTGGTAGCTATGGGGAAAACGGTCATTGTTGTAACCCATGACCCGGAATTCATTCTCTCAAGCTGCACCCATGTGGTACAAATAGAAAACGGAGGTCTGGCCGCCAATTATCCACTGGATGAAAGGGGTGAGGCTCAGATGCTGTCCTTTTTCAACACTGCGGCTGATAAACTGGAAATGGCGTGATTGATTTTAGTTTGCGATAATATTTATACAAAACGAACAGGTATCCCGTTTTCTATAAGCAGGATACCTGTTTGATTTGCGTGTAAGCAACGCACTCATTAATTTCCTTCAAATTCAAATGACATTATACATTCTCTGTTTTGAGCTTCCAACCGATGGCCTTTTTCCGTACATTAATGAAATCGGAATAGATGCCGGGCTGTTTTATCAGTTCATTATGGGTTCCCCGCTGCACGATCTTTCCGTTATCCAACACCAGTATCTGGTCGGCGTTCTGCACGGTCTTCAGCCGGTGGGCAATCATAATGATGGTCTTGTTCCGTGTCAGTTCCTCAATCGCTATCTGCAGCTGCCGTTCATTTTCCGGATCCACGTTTGCGGTAGCCTCATCTAAAATGATAATGGGCGCATCCTTTAACAATGCCCTTGCTATGGATATCCGCTGTTTTTCCCCGCCGGATATGGTGGCGCCGCTTTCACCGATGACTGTATCGTAGCCGTTCGGCAGTGCCGTGATAAATTCATGGCAGCAGGCTTTTTTTGCCGCTGCAGCGATTTCCGCCATGGCAGCGTCCGGTTTACCAAACTTGATGTTATTGGCAATGGTGTCATTAAACAGGTAGACATTTTGGAATACCATGCTGAAATTTCCAAGCAGACTGTCCAGTGTGTAGTTTCGTACATCGGTACCGCCCAGCGTTATCTTTCCGCTGTCCACGTCCCAGAACCGGGCCATCAGGTGGCACAGCGTCGTCTTGCCGCTGCCGGAAGGTCCAACCACGGCAGTGGTCGTTCCCTGTGGTATGGTAAAGCTTACATCGTCGATTATTTTCTGCTTATCATAGGAGAAATCCACACCCTCTCCCTTGATGTCAAAGCTTTCCGGAACGATTTCCCTTCCGTCAATATCCATGACCGGTGTCTTAAATATACCTTCAATCTTATCCACTGATAAATCCATGACCCGAAGCAGTGCCGAAAAAGTACCGGCAGAATCAAGGGAGGAATAAATCATAAAGGAAGCAATCATCATCAAAAGGCAGGTAATGAGTTCCATGCTCCCGTTCATGTACAAAGCGATGGAGACCAGTATAATCAGGATCCCGAACAGCTTCAGCACAAAGCTCTGCATACACATATAGGGAACAAAGGTCTTCTCCATGCCGAAATTGATGTCTTCGTTTTCACTAATTGCTTCGTCAACCGTCTTATTCGCCGTCTTATCCAGATTGTAAGACCTGATGACGCCGATGCCCTGCACGTACTCAAGAACCGCACCCACCAGCTTGCTGTCCGCTGCAGTCTTAATCGGGGAAATCCGATGGGACTTCCGCTGCATCAGAGAATTGACGCCGAAAAAGAGCAGGATGCCTACGATAACCAGAAGGCCTATCCGCCAGTCGTAAATCAAAATCGACAGTGTGATAACGGCGGTCGTCAATATGCCTTGTAAAGTAATCATGATTACCCGGGTTGCTACGTCCTGCAGGTTTTCACATGTATTCGTGGTAATGGACGTGATGTAACCAAGGCTGTTATTGTTGAAATACCCCATTGGCATATATTTTAAACGCTCACCGATTTCCACCCGCTTATTGGCAGCCAGCGTGTATCCGGCGATGGTCTGCTTCATGGACATGCTTTTTCTTGTAAGGGCACAGCCGATAATACTGACCAGCATGATACCCAGCGATGCCCAGACGGTTGCCATGGACACATTGTTTTCTATGAGCGCCGTAAGTACGATTGCGATTGCCGGTATGCGTATCGCTTCGAAAACGGCGTGAAGCAGGGAAAAAACGATAGAACTGTAAAATCTGCCCTTCTGATCGCCGGAGAAGTTGAAAAATTTTCTGAATATCTGGATCATGCCGACACCTCCTGTTCACTGTCCTTTGCCGCAATGTGGGCTTCCCACATGTTTTTATAAAGAGAATTGCTCCCTAACAGTTCTGCGTGGGTACCTTCTGCAGCAACCGTTCCTTTTTCTATCACAATGATTTTATCCGAGTCAGTGATGGTCGAGAGCCTGTGAGCTATGACAATCAGCGTTTTACCGGCCACCAGTTTTGAAACAGCCGTCTGAATCACCGCTTCGTTTTCCGGATCCGTGTAGGCTGTGGCCTCATCCAAAATCACGATTGGCGCATCTTTTAACATGGCTCTGGCAATGGCAATACGCTGCCGTTCCCCGCCGGAGAGATGCCCCCCGCCTCCGCCGCTTCCGGTTTCGTAGCCGTTTTCCAGCTGCGTGATAAACTCATGGCAGCCGCTTTCCCTTGCAGCCCGTTCAACCTCTTTATCTGTGGCTTTGGGATTTCCCATGCGGATGTTATTTCGTATCGTGTCGTCAAACAGGTAGTTGTCCTGAGATACATAGGCAATGCTGTCATTGATTTGTGACAGGGGTATATGTTTGATATCTACGCCGCCAATCAGAATCGTCCCATCAGAAGCATCCCATAGTGAGGCTATCAGTTTTGCGATGGTGGATTTGCCGCCGCCGGAGGGGCCCACAAAAGCGGTGACACTGCCTGCATCGATTGTGAGATTCACATTCTGCAGCACCTGTTCCTGACCATAGGCAAAGGATACATCTTTCATCTCAATATCATACCCTGAGAGTTTCTGTTTTGCCTCCGGTCGTTCTAAATCTGGTACCGTTAAAATTTCCGCAATATCACCGACAATGGTTCTGATCTTTCCCAAGTCATCGGTGAAGGACATGGTCGTAATCAGCGGACCAATGATTCCCAGAGCTAATATTACAGCTATGATGAACGTGTCGGCCGAAAGGCCTCCATTCATGTAAATCAGGCAGCCAATGGGTAGCACTCCAACCAGAACCGCAGGAAATACTGACATGGCGAAGGAAAAGTACAGAAGGGTGGAACGCATCCAGTCAATGGCGGATGCTGCCGCCTCTTTCGCGGCAGTGGTGAATTTTTCATAAGAGGACGCCGACTGATTAAAGGCTTTGATGACCTCAATGCCGCTGATATATTCCACTGCTGTGGCGTTCAGATGTTTGTTTTTCGTTACATAGTTTGAAAAGCGTGCTTCATAGCCCTTCATCATGCCCATATAGCAGATGAGGCCGATGGGAATGGTAATCAGTGCCGCCAGCGCCATTCTCCAGTCCAGAACTAACAGGTAGATGATAGTCGCAATGGATATGAGGACATTGGCACTCATTTCCGGCACAACATGAGCCAGTGTCGTTTCAATACTGTCCACCTTTTCCACAATGATATTTTTCAGATTTCCCGAGGGAGTATCCAGGACGTATCCCATGGGGAGCTTTGTCAGCTTCTTTGTCAGGCGCAGGCGCACCTCGGATATCACTGAAAAGGTTGCTTTGTGTGACAGCGAGGTGGATATCCCGTGAAAGATATAGCGCAGCAGCCAGCAGCATACTGCTGCTGCGCAGTATAGAGTATAAAACGAAAATTCCTTGTCGCCGCTAAGCAGATGGATGATCATTTGTGCTGCAAAAAAGTATGGTACGATGCTGAGTGCTACACCAATGACTGCGAAGATGACAGAGGCTGCATAGCCCGCCTTATGGGGTGCGGCAAACTCCATCAGCCAGGATACCGTCCCCTTTTCTTGATTCTTCAAATTGTTTTCCTCCTTACTATGTTTTGGTTAGAAACAGATAACCTCGTATCAGATTTAAGGTTAGAACAAGCTAACCACAATCTAAATTTTTTGGAAATCATCAGATTCCCAAAAGTTTATCCCAGCCGGCTCCATAAAAATCCATCAGGCTGGCGATATACCGAGCCGCCTCGTCCTTTGGCATATCGTGAACCACCGGCTCGAATATGCCGGTAAAATAGGAACTGGCCACGATGTGGACAAGATCCGGACGGATATCACGGACGCGATAGCCAAGCTCTCTTAGCGTCTCAATGAACCGGAACGTGCTTTCAACCTCGATCTCAACCAGTGAATCAATGTAATCTTCATATTCCGTTCCATCAGAGCTGCACACAATAAGCTTGAAAGCATCGAGATGGTCGTAAATATAGTCCAGAATGCGGTCTAAGGATTTCTGTGAGTATGCGTGCATCTCGGCCGCCTTTTGTTCCTCGGTCATGGCGTCAAAGCTGTTCATGGCATCTAAGTATAGTTCCCGCAGCTCTTCAGCGGCCGGCGACACCAGCGCCTTAAACAGTGCGGCTTTATCAGGGAAATAACCGTAAAAAGCTCCGGTAGTCATTCCCACCTGTTTGACAATGCTGCGCAGAGAGGCGTCCTTGAAGCCCTTTTCAAGAAATTCCTTCTTTCCTTCCGCTAAAATATTTTGCAGCGTACTTCCGTCATTACTTTTCAATGCATCACCTCCCAATATAACGCTGATATATTACAGTGTTATATTATACAGGGGATGTTTTTGCATGTCAAGTGTTATTATCCCGTCGCCAAAATCTTTTTTGCTTTGCTTTTCATTTTTACTTCTATCCCTTGAATCCCTTTTGTTCAAAATCATGGACAGCAATTGGGTCAAAATGGCCGAATGGCTTCTGCCGTCTTTCAGGTCTATGCGTTTTTTGTCCGAAGCCAAGTCCACATTTACGATCTCGCCCTTGAGAAATTCTGCGCCAAAGCTCTCCGCCTGCAGATACATTTCATGGGTTAGCTCCTTGCCGTCCGTTTTTAATACACCCGGATAGTTCACCACCTCAGAAGTGATTGTGATTTGACCGCCGAGAATTCCTTTTTCTATGACCAATACTCGATACTGAGCCCGGGCCAGATAGATTGCGGCGGAGAGTCCGGCAGGTCCTGCGCCTAAAATGATTACATCGTATAAATCCATTTTTACCTTCTGTTTATTCGGCCGCCGCCAGGCGACACTTACAATCAAAGACGGCGGTGTGGTTTCCGCCGCTTTACCTCCAAGTATGACAAAAGGGCTGATTCGTGATATGATTCCTCTAAAGTAGACAAGGTAAATAACCAAAATCTACTTTGGAGGAATTTTTATGCCTAGAACAAGTAAATATTCCATTGAAGATAAGCTTAAAGCCTGTGAGGATTATCTTTC